>Ga0182027_10001511_pt1 | contig 38712 bp, 29 predicted proteins | sample 712E1DmetaG_FD_121300 | JGI IMG/M metagenome (GOLD analysis project Ga0182027, IMG submission 121300) | Permafrost microbial communities from Stordalen Mire, Sweden - 712E1D metaG (Illumina Assembly) | ecosystem: Environmental > Terrestrial > Soil > Wetlands > Permafrost | place: Sweden...
CCCCTTTCCCTTTCCCTTTCCCTTCCCCCTTCCCCCCCTTTCCCTTTCCCTTTTCCCTTTCCCTTTCCCTTTCCCTTTTCCCTTTCCCTTTCCCTTCCCCCTTCCCCCTTTCCCCTTCATCCTTCATAATTCATCCTTCCTCATGCCCCCCCGCATCTTCTTCGTTCATACCGGTAATGAAACCTTTGTCCGCTTGGATCGCGATATCTTGCTCAGCTTTGCCAATCTTCAGGATTTCCACGCCTCCCAAAAATTCCCTTTGGGTTTGATTAAATATTGGAATGGTGTCAAAAATTCCGATCTTGTCTTTTGCTGGTTCGCCTCATGGAATTCTTTCTGGGCCTTGCTCCTCGCCAAACTTTTTCATAAGCCCTCCATCCTGGTCATTGGTGGATATGATTTGGCGAATTTGCCCGAGGCGGATTACGGCCATCAGCGTCCCGGCTTGGGAAGATGGGTCAGTCGTCTTGCCATGCGCCTCGCTGCCTCTTTATTGACCAATTCCTATTACAGTCAAAACGAAGCCCAGCACAATGCCGGTATCCCCTCGGACAAAGTAAAAGTGATTTATCACGGTCTTTCCGATCCCTTTGGAACTCTTCCGCAGACCGCCAAGGAGCGTATGGCTCTCACGGTTGGCAAGGTGGATATCCCCAACCTCAAGCGCAAAGGCTTGCAAGTTTTTGTCGAGGCCGCCGCCCTCCTCCCCGATGTGCAATTTGTTCTGGTAGGGGAATGGGCTGATAACGCTATTGACCATTTGCGGGCAATTGCCTCGCCGAACGTGCTTTTTACCGGACGCGTAACTGAAACCGACCTGCTTGATTATTATCGCAAAGCCTCCGTCTATGTTCAGGCCTCCCTCCATGAAGGGTTTAGCCTGAGTGTCGCCGAGGCCATGCTGGCGGGTTGTATTCCGGTTGTGACCCGCGCCGGTTCTCTCCCGGAAGTTGTGGGTGATTGTGGCTTGTATTGCGAAACCAATTCCCCAGAGAGTTTGTCATTAATAATTAAAAGCGCACTGGAATATTCTCTTGTTGAGAGAAAACGGATACGCAGCCGGATTCTCGTTGAATTCCCTTTGGAAAAGCGCAAAAGTTCTTTTCAACAGATGATTGATAATATGGCGAGGGTTTCAAATAATGATTAATCTTAATGCAAAGTACAGTGCCCAGTTCCAAAAGCGACAAGCCTATCTTCCTGTGATCTTTTTTGTATTAATTGCCGGTATCCTTTTGGCTTTTAATGCTTTTCCGGCTCTATATGGAGATGAATATGATTCTCTATTTGATGCAACCCATCTCTTGGGGAATATTCACGCTATTGGATATTTTTTTCAACTAGATCTATGGCATCAATTATCAAATTCGGACTACTTCCTACGCTTACTATCTATTCTTTGGTTCGGGTGTGGGCTTTATTGGTTTTTTCGCTGGTTATTGTCAGAAGGATTAGATAAGAAGACGGTTTATGCGAGTGTTCTGCTTTTGGTATTGAATCCATTTCTTTGGATTTATGGGTTCCAAATCCGTTTTTATGCCTACTTCTTTGCAGCTTCGGTCTTCTTCATCTGGCGTCTTCGTGTATTCCAACAGAAACCAACCTCAAGGAATATATTCTTTCTTGCGTTAGGCATACTATTGGTTCTAACCGCTCACCTGTTTAGCCTTTTGGTTTTATTTACTGCGTTGTTGGTTTGGCTTTGGTCAAAGGCCGGAAATAAAAAATGGTACTTGCTTATTGCTGTCCTGCTGGCATTTATTGTTATGATCCTGCCTCCTGTACACCGGTTGCTTGTGGATTTGGTATATCGAGTTTCAAATCCCTACGCGTCAGCGCCTCAAGATGCGGCTTCTCGCGGCTTGAGCTTCGCTATGTTGGCTAAAGTACCTTTAACTTTTTACTTCTTCATTTTTGGAGAGCGCATTTATCCGCTGATATGGTGGTTGACTGTACCTGGCAGTTTGATTGTTGGGATTGCATTTCTGCTTGGTATATGGAACCTGCGGCGCTTACCGGGTGGGCTTGGTAGTCTATCTATTTTCATGCTGTTGAATGTTCCTTTGCTCTTCCTGGTGCTTGATCCGCTTGCTCCTCCCGGCTTGCAGGGAGCGGCTCCTCGTTATGTTATCTTTATCCTTCCTTATCTTTTATTGATTGTTGCTTTTGGCGCACAGTTTTGGAAGCCGCTTTATCCTGCTTTGGCGGCGCTCAGCCTTGTATGTTTGTATTTTATCGCTCAGCCTGCCTGGAGTTATGATAGCAGCAACTTGGTAAACTGGCCCCAGGTATTAAAGGATGCAGTCTCACAGCCTGCCCAGACCTGTGTCATTACGGATGGTCGGGCGAAGGATCCTGTGGCTCGTTATATTCCAGCAGGAACAAAAGTTACTTACCAGGGCAATCTCGCAGATTGTTCGGGATACGCTAGAGTTATCCTGGTCTCAAATGATTTTCGCCTCTCTCAGATTCGTTATTTTGACGGGATGTCGGATCAGTTAAGCTCAGCTTATAAACTTGTTTCCAATACTACGCTTTTTCCAGCTCAAATAACGGTTTATCAGCAAGTTGATAAGCCGGTGTATCAAGTTCTTCCTTCCCGTTTGGATCTACCCGAACAGGACCTAAGCTTCCCAATTACGGTGCCAACGAAAAATTGGATTCTTCAGGGATTCATGCGCTTGGATGGTCAAAGACCTGTAATTAACTTGACACCGCCAGAAAACATGAATGGCTCGTGGTTCATTCTTACAAATTATAGAACCACATCCCAAGTTTCTCCTGGCACGCCGGTATTTTCTTTGAAATATACAAGTAATGCCGGTAATTCTCAAGAGATTATACTTGCCGAAGGACAGGACACTTCCACTTGGAACGGGAATTGCAGTCGCTGTTTGGATGTTGCGAGTTGGACCAAGCTTGTTTCCCTTGTCGGCACATATTATTATCCTGGAGCTTATGATCAATTTCAAGCTCACATTTGGGGCGCAAGCATTAATGTGAAAGGGCCTGTTACCTCATTACAGATTTCTTATTTGCTCCCAACTGGAACGGGGTATTTTTACGGACTGTTCAGGCAATCTCGGTAGAAGTATTTGATTGTCAGATGAATCGATATGAATAAAACAATTCAAAATCTCTTAATCCACCTCTTTTTCGTTTTTGTAATAAGCATAACTATCACTCTGATTTTTTGGGCGATTCTGCCCGCGGCTTATAGTCAGAATGAAGGCACGGACTACTTCGATTATTATGAACCCGTAGCCCGCAATATTGTAAATGGCAGCGGGATTGTTCTGCCTGATCACCAACCGGCAATCAGTAATCCTCCAGGATATGCCATCATTATTGCCGGTATTTTTGAATTTGCAAGATTAGTCGCATTACCCGAATCTGTGGTTTATTCAATTATCACACTTATCTTCATGGCAAGTTCTTCAATATTTGTGTTTTTGCTTGCGAGGAATATATGGGGATTGCCTGATGCATGGATCTCTGCATTATTTTTTATGACTTATCCTTTTATTTTATGGCTAACCAGGCAGCCTGTCAGTGAAGTGCCTTTCATGACCGCGTTCTATGCCAGTGTCTATCTGTTTTGGCGGGGTCTAAAGGATAAGAGGCATGTCTTGCTTAACTTGTTCCTTTCTGGTGGCTTTGCAGGAATTGCCATGCTGATACGCGGAATTGCCATTGGTATCAGTTTTGTCTCTATTGTGCTGCTGTTTTTGCTCAAGAACCAAGTACCCGTAAAAAGGAGAATTTTTGAAGGCTTGATATTGTTACTTGCTAACCTCCTTGTCGTTCTCCCTTGGATTTTCTGGACCTATCAAAAAACCGGCCAATTCATTCCGTTGGGGTCAAATGGGGTGTCCGGTATTAATGACGGACTGACGTTTGCAGTTGAGTCGAAAGGTTATCGTCATAAAATTGAAGTTCCCGCCGATGTGGAAAATTTGCAAAATGAACTTGTAGCCGAAAATGGTTCTATGTATTCCCTCAGTACAATTTCCCAGACTGTTTTCGATTTTTTTATTAGAGAGCCGGTTCCTGTTACAAAGCTATTTCTGTTAAAGATGGCGCGCAGTTGGTATGGAACGGATAGTGGCACCAATGAATTTGCTATTTCTGTGATACAGATTTTCTATGGCATTTTTATTCTGATCGCTATACTGACAGTATGGCTCAACAGGCAAAATACACCGGGTTTACTCCTGTTTGTAGGCGTATTTGTGCTTTACTTCTGGGCTATGACAACTCTTGTATTATCCATATTGCGGTATATGACGCCAGTTATGGGGATGTTTGCCTTATTAATGCCGGGGATGTTCCAAAAGGTTATTCGCCGTGTATTCAGATCAACCTAATGATTAATCAACATCCTCTGGTTAGCGTTATCCTTCCTATCCGTAACGAATCAGCTTATATTGAAAGGGGTATGAATGCCATTCTGAGTCAGGATTATCTGGGCGAAATGGAAATCTTGGTTGCCGATGGCATGTCCACCGATGACACCCGTCGCATCGTCCATGAACTCTCCGCTCTTCATCCCCGCTTCAATGTTCAAATTCTCGATAACCCCCGCAAAATTGTCCCCACCGGCCTCAACCTTGCCTTACAGCGCGCCAAAGGTGAGATCATCCTCCGCGTGGATGGCCATACCGTCATCGCCCCCGAGTACGTTTCCCAGTGTGTGTCTGCCCTCCACACCTCCGGCGCCGATAACGTTGGCGGTCGCATGAATGCCGTTGGCTCGAATCTTTTTGGACAAGCGGTTGCCCTTGCCACCAGCTCACCCTTTGGAATTGGCGGTGGCCGTTTTCACTATTCCGATAATGAAGAGTGGGTGGACACCGTTTACATGGGTGCCTGGCCGCGTCGGGTTTTTGAGCGCCTCGGCCTCTTCGATGAAGAACTCGTTCGCGACCAGGATGATGAATTCAACTATCGCTTGCGCGCCTCCGGCGGCCGCATCCTCCTCAGCCCCAAAATCAAATCCGAATACACCGTGCGTAGTTCCCCATCTGCTCTCTGGCGTCAATATTTCCAATACGGCTTCTGGAAAGTCCGCGTCCTCCAAAAGCATCCCCGCCAGATGAGCCTCCGCCAATTCGTTCCCCCCGCCTTTGTCTTTGCCCTTCTCCTTTCCCTACTCTCTTTTCTCTTTTCTCTACTCTCTACTCTCTATTCTCTATTCTCTATTCTCCATTCCCCATCCTTCATCCTTTTCCTCCTCATCCTTCTCCTCTACCTCCTCGCCAACCTCTCCGCCTCCCTCTGGATCATAATCACAAGGTTCGCCCTGCCCTCATCCCCCATTCCCCATTCACCATCCTCCATCCCCCATTCTCCATCCTCCATTCTCCATCCTCCATCCTCCATTCTCCATCCTCCATTCTCCATCCTCCATTTCCTCCTCCTCCCCCTCATTTTCGCCCTCCTCCACCTCTCCTACGGCCTGGGCTTTCTCCTCGGCCTCGTCAAATTCGCCCCCCGCTGGCATGACCGTCGCGGCCAAGTCCCTTCATTTCACTCTATTTCGAGGAACGAATAAATCTTCACAATTCACGCTCCCTCTGCCTCCCATCTTCCATCCCCCGTTTTTCCTCTCTAATTTTCCCCTCCCAACCCCTTATCCTCCATTCCTTATCTCTTTAGTCTGTCTTATTCGTTTTCATTCGTTCCTCATCAAAATCCCAAATATTCCATTTCTAGATTATATTCAGCCTGATTCCCAATGGAAACTGCCGAAGCCCTAAAACAACCTCGCTTTAAGCAATCACTAATAACCCTGCTCTTCAAGCGCGCCTTTGACGTTTGCAGCGCCTTCCTTGGGTTGATTTTCCTTTCCCCCTTCCTCCTGATAATCGCTGTCTTGATCAAACGCGAAAGCCCCGGCCCGGTCACCTACCGTGGCCCGCGCATCGGCAAGGATGGCAGTATCTTCCAAATCATGAAGTTTCGCACCATGTATGAACTTCCCCAAAGTTACGATGGTCCCCGCGTCACAGCCGAAAACGATGGACGCGTTACCCCCTTCGGCCGCTGGTTGCGCGATACCAAGCTGAACGAACTTCCCCAGCTCTGGAACGTTTTGCAGGGCGAGATGAGTATCGTGGGTCCGCGTCCCGAAGATCCTGAAATTGCCAAAACCTGGCCTGCGGGCTTGCGGGAGGAAATCCTTTCCGTTCGTCCTGGAATTACCAGCCCGGCTTCCATTATCTACCGTGACGAAGAGAAGTTACTCCAATCCGTCAATGTAATGGATGATTATCTCCAAAAAGTCCTACCCGATAAACTGCGCCTTGATCGTCTCTACGTGCGTAACTGCTCGTTCATTTCCGATCTGGATGTCATATTCATGACCTTCACGGTTCTGCTCCCAAGCCTACAGAAGAATCCCATCCCAACCGAAAAGCTCTATAACGGATTGCTGTACCGCTTCGTAAAGCGTTACTTTTCCTGGTTCATAATTGATGTCCTGGTCTCATTTATAGCCATTTCCTTTGCTGGCCTTATCTGGCGTCTCAGCGAACCTCTCAATCTGGGGCTTGGTAATTCCTTTGGGATTGCGGTTGGTATTGCACTGGTCTTTAGTTGTGTCAACGCACTGATGGGGCTTGAAACTGTCTGGTGGCGCCATGCCCGGCCCGCCTACGCATTTGACATTGTAATCTCGAGCGGGATATCCACGCTTCTCCTTGCCTTGGCGGATTGGTATTGGCCTGGAGGTCGTTTTCTTCCATTGGACATGCTCCTCGTAACCGGCCTTCTGGCTTATCTTGGTTTTGTATCCATTCGTTATCGCGAACGCTTGCTTACAGGTCTGGCTGCGCGCTGGTTCTCGTATCGTGGGAGAGGAGGTGGGATAGGAGAACGTGTCTTGATCGTTGGAGCGGGAGAGTGTGGTTTGTTGGGGGCCTGGCTGATCCAGAAAAGCCACCTTTCATCGGCTTTTTCGATAGTTGGCATGGTGGATGATGATCCCTACAAGGAAGGGATGACCATTGATGGCCACTGCGTCCTTGGTCTCACTCGTCGCATCCCGGAGCTTGTTCAAAAAAAGGATATCGGTGTTATATTATTTGCGATTGAGAAAATCCAGGCCGACGAACAGGAGCGCATCCTTCGGCTTTGTCGGCAGACCAAGGCGCGTCTTGTGTTGATCCCCGATCTGCTCGCCATCTTTCGTGAACGTCTGTCCGCGCCTTCTACGAATGAGTTGTAGATAAATTAAGTTCTTATAGAGTTCTTCGTGATACCCTCTATACAATTTCATTATCCTGGTAACAAATGATGAACGATTTCTGGAAAGATCGAACGATATTGGTTACTGGCGCAGGCGGCTTTATTGGCAGTCAACTGGTGGAGGCCTTACTGGTCAATGGTGCGCGCGTGCACGCCTTCGTCCGTTATAACTCACGCGGCGATCCGGGCTTGTTGAGATTATTGCCCTCTGAGTTGGGCGAGAACCTGACGGTAATCGCTGGTAATTTATCTGACCGACACGCTTTACATGAAGCCGCACAGGGCTGCGAGTTGGTATTTCATCTGGGCGCCTTGATCTCCATTCCATACTCTTACTATCATCCTGCTGAAGTCGCTGAGACGAATTTTATGGGGACCCTCAATGTCCTGATGGTCTGCCGCGAATTGGGAGTGAGTCGTTTGGTCCACACCTCAACCAGTGAAGTCTACGGCACAGCCCGTCGCGCTCCGATTGATGAAGGACACCCTTTGCAGGGGCAGTCTCCCTACTCGGCGAGCAAGATCGGTGCCGACAAGCTGGTTGAAAGTTTTTATTTTGCCTATAATCTGCCCGTTGTCACTGTTCGCCCATTTAATACCTTTGGACCGCGGCAATCGGCGCGGGCTGTCATTCCAACTATCATCACTCAGGCGTTGGCCAACAGTACCATTCATCTGGGAAATCTGGATACCACCCGGGATTTTACCTATGTGAGCGACACGGTTCATGGTTTTATGTGCGCCGGGGAAACAGACGGTGTGGAGGGGGGTGTCTTTAATTTGGGAACGGGACTGGAAATCCGTATCGGAGATATCGCGGAGCGAATTGCTGGCTTGATTGACCACCCTGTCAGGATTGAAGTTGACCAGGAACGTTTACGGCCCGAGAAATCCGAGGTCCTGCGCCTTATATCGGATAACCGGCTGGCACGCGAGAAATTGGGCTGGGTTCCACAAGTCAGTTTGGATGTCGGGTTGGAAAGAACGATTGACTGGATTCGTGACCACTTGGATTTGTATCATCCGGGGCGGTATGAATTTTAATTCCCATTGGCGTTTATAATTATCCTAACATTTAACCCGAGGAGGTTTACTGTGAAAGCGGTTGTTCTAGCTGGCGGCCGGGGTACGCGCTTGGCTCCTTATACCTACGTTTTGCCCAAGCCCTTGATGCCGATAGGTGAAATGCCCATTTTGGAAGTGCTTTTGCGCCAGATGAAACGCGCTGGCGTGGATGATGTGGTTCTGACGGTTGGCCATCTGGCGGCGCTGTTGCGCACTTATTTTGGGGACGGCAAAAATTTGGATTTGTGTATTTCCTATAGCTATGAGGATAAGCCTCTTGGCACAGCCGGGCCGATTGCACTGGTGCCGGGTTTGAATGAGACCTTTCTTGTGACCAATGGCGATGTGCTGACCACATTAAATTTGAATGAACTCCTGGCCTTTCATAAAAGGAGTGGTGGTATTGCGACCATTGCAGCTCACAGTCGTCAGGTTCGTGTTGATTTGGGGGTAATTCAATGGGATGGCGATAACCGCATTTCCGGTTATATCGAGAAGCCGACCTATGATTACACGGTTAGCATGGGCATTTATGTTTTCGAGCCAACTGTGTTGGATTTCATCCCGAAAGGCGAACGCCTCGATTTTCCTGATCTGATCCTGAAGTTGATCGCGGCTGGACAGAAGGTCTGTGGATATACTTTCGATGGATATTGGAAGGACTTGGGACGCCCGGACGATTACGCCCAGGCCAACCAGGATTTTGGCTCAATGCAGGCTCAGTTCCTGCCGGAGGATTAAGTATGGAATGGCGCGTACCGCTTGCGGATATTGATTTTGACGAACAGGAGGTTTCCGCGGTTACCGATGTTCTGCATAGTCGCTGGTTGAGCATGGGTGAGGTCACCCAGGGTTTCGAGCAGGATTTTGCCTCTTTCATTGGTGCAAAGCAAACGCTGGCTGTGACCAATGCCACCGCTGCCTTGCATCTGGCCTGTCTCGCCTCTGGCATTGGTGCCGGTGATGAGGTGGTTGTTCCATCTCTGACTTTTGTCGCCACGGCCAATGCCGTGCGTTACACAGGTGCTATGCCTGTATTTGCCGACATCGAAAGCGATGATTGGCTGAATATTTCCCCGGCCTCCATCGAGGCCTGTATCACGGAGCGAACTCGCGCCATTCTGGTGGTCCACTATGCCGGTTTTCCGTGCGACATGCCTGTGATCATGGAAATTGCCCGAAAGCATAACCTGGTTGTCCTGGAAGATTCCGCTCACGCCATTGGCTCTGTATTAAACCAGCGTACTCTTGGTACTTGGGGCAGTATCGGCTGTTTTAGCTTTTTCTCGAATAAGAATATGACCACCGGTGAAGGCGGGATGTTGGCCACGGATAATGATGAACTGGCCGAACGCCTGCGCCTCTTGCGATCTCATGGCATGACCTCATTGAGTTGGGATCGCCACAAGGGTCATGCTTGGAGTTATGATGTTGTTGACTTGGGCTTTAACTACCGCATTGATGAAATGCGCGCCGCGCTCGGCCGCGTACAGTTGAAAAAATTGCCGGCCAATAACCGGCGGCGCGAACACCTGACAAATCTTTATCGTGAGATGCTGACTGAACTTGTTCCCGAGGTGCATATGCCATTCGAGGCTGCGCGTGGGACATCCTGTTATCACATTTTGCCCATATTATTGCCGCCTAAAACGGACCGCATTCGTTTCATGGAAGGTCTCAAGTCTCACGGCGTGCAAACCAGTATTCACTATCCACCCGTGCACCAATTTCAAATTTACCATGACGAATGGCGGAAGCGTGGTATTCCCCTGCCGGTTACCGAAGATGTTGCCGCCCGTGAAGTGACCCTGCCTCTTTACCCCACGATGAGTGATGGGCAGGTCGAATGGGTGGTGCAGGCGATAAAGGACACATTACAGAACAATGCAGTCTAAAGGAAGGCTCATTTCCTCGGATGACCGCGAATACGAGTTCCTGCGTGCTTGTTTGGCTTCCAAACTTTTCCGGCAATTTACCCTCCCCGATCCGCCGCGGGAACTGGATTGGGATCGACTCTACGGTCTGCTTAAGGTTCACCGCTTGGCTGAGCACTTCTATGTTCTTGGAAAATCCCAGCGCGACCAATGGCCCGATTCGTTTCGCAACCACCTGCGCTTGGATCGCTATGGCTTGATGATCTATGGTGACCAATGTCTGGGCCGCATTCGGACATTATTATCTGCCCTGACGGAGGCGGGGATTTCGGTCATCGTGTTAAAAGGCTGGGCGCTGATTCAATCTATATATGAAGGGGACTTTAGCCAGAGATTTTGTGAAGACATGGATATCCTCATACATCCAAAAGATGTGGATGTTGCGGAAAATATATTGCAAAGCTTGGGGTATCAGGGTCAAAAAGAGATCCGCACCGGGTATATCCGCCGTTACCGGAATGCCCGTGCATATTTTGATCCCGGTCAAATTGGAACTGTCGCTAATTATTTTTCAGTGGGTCTTCACTGGGGGTTGTTCTATATTCCGGCTTATGACCCCCGGCAGATTGATGTAAATGATCTTTTTGCACGTGCCCATAATTTGGAGATCGCGGATGTTCCTGTTCACGAGTTATCTCCTGAAGATCATATTGTTTACTCTTGTGCTCATTTGGCGCTTCACCATTATTCCGATAAGGCGTTATTTCGATATTATGAACTTGGCTCTGTTGTAGCAAGCGAGGGCTCTCCTTTCGATTGGGATCGGGTGATTGAATCTGCTCGGTTGTGGCATGAAATTATCCCAGTGCGAAATATCTTGGATAAGACCGATTGTATTTTTAAAGGCATCATCCCGGCTAATGTTCTGAAAACACTTTCGAAATTAAGACCCATACGCAGGGAAATCTGGGTAAATGCTTGGATTAATAAGACCGGTAACCGCCCAGTCTATGAACATTTCCTGATGTGGCTGGCATTACCCGCTGGAAAAAAGTTTTTTGCAATGCTGGAGGATATTTTTCCAGGACCGGATTATATGCAAAGGGGGTATGGCTACGCTCCGGGTGGTGTTTGGCCCTTGCTTTATTTTAGAAGGTTTGCTCGTGTTTTTGGCTATTTATTGAAAAAGGATGTAGTGTAGGGAGTTAAAACGCTGATGACATTTATCATATGGAAAAAGTGACCCATTATATTAATTGAACAATGTATAATAGATATAAGTTATCCGAATTATTTACAATGATTTGTCGGCAATCAAGATGAGCAAACGAACGCGAATGAATTCAGGAAAAGGATGACAAAAAAATGATGCAGGCTTCCGCACCTCCCCGTTACCTTCGTAATCCCGATGTTGTTTTGCGCGAGGAGGATGAAGATGGGGGGTTACTTTTTAACCCGGATACAAACCAGATCCGCGTTCTAAATCACACCGGCCTTTTCATTTGGAAATTGTGTGATGGCGTTCACAATCTTGAAAATATCCTGGATGCTTTGCGTGAAGAGTATGTGGAAATTCCGGAAGAACAGGTGGATCATCAGGTCACGGATTTCATGGATGAGATGGTTGCCAACGGTTTTATCGGCATTCAAACTTCTGAACCGCAGAACCTTTGAAGTAGCAATACCTTTGAAGATGAAAAATGAATCTTAATGTTAATGTGCGGCCCATCCGTAATGTAAATATCGCGGTCACAGGCCGCTGCAATTTGCGCTGTAAATATTGTTTTTATACGGATGAAATGACCGCCTTGCGTGATTTGCCCACAGACAAGTGGCTGGCTTTTTTTGAAGAACTGGGCCGTTTAAAGGTAATGGATGTTACGCTCACGGGTGGTGAGGTATTTACCAGGCGTGATATCTTCGAACTGATTGATGGTGTGATTGCCAATCGAATGCGCTATACTCTCCTGAGCAATGGGACCCTGATTGACGAAAAGACACTGGCAAAATTCGATGAGGGGAAACGCCGCTTGCGTTTGAATTCCATTCAGATTTCCATAGACGGCTCATCGGCAGAGATTAACGATAGGAGCCGCCCCAAGAGTTTTGAGCGTGCGGTGCGCGGATTAAGGTTGCTGAAACAAGTGGGTTTTCCCGTGACGGTGCGTACCACGATCAATCGTCATAATTTTCGTGATTTGGAAAGCATTGCGTATTTATTGCTTGAAGATATTGGCGTGCCATCCGTGGGCACGAACGACGCCATGCCGATTGGTGCAGGATGTGAGAATCAAGGGGATGTAGGGCTTACCTCACCTGAAAAGGCTGAAGCTATGGAAATACTGTCCCGCCTGCAGGAACGTTATCCCGGTCGCCTCAGGGCTACTGCGGGTCCGCAGGCGAACAGGAAGATGTATGCCGATATGGAGCATGCCCGCAGCACTGGCGAAATGGCCGAGTCATGGCAAATGGGTTATTTGACCGCCTGTGGCTGTATCTTTTCCAATCTGGATATTTTGCATGACGGCACGATCGTTCCCTGCCACATGTTATACGGGTTGACCCTGGGCAATATACAAACTGATTCTCTGGAAGAGATTTGGCGTACTCATCCCGTTCTGGAAGCAATGCGTAATCGCCGCTCCATCCCCATGAAAGCAGTCGCTGGCTGTGAGCAATGTGCGTGGACTTCCTATTGCAATGGCGGCTGTCCCGGCTTGGCGTATCAGTTATCGGGTGATTTTAACCGTGCTAATCCCGCAGATTGTTATAGCCGCTTTTTAATGGAGATAAAACAATGAGGGCAACTCTTAACCCCGACACATTGGCCCAAACTCAGAATTCGGTGGAATTGAGTTTGCCGGAAGGCGTGCCATTCCTATCCTCGCTTTATGTGTACGCCGCTGGCTCCTGTAATTTGGCTTGCCGCCATTGTTGGATTGTGCCGAAATTCCAGCCTAACGGGGGGAATGGACCCTATGTTAAGTTTGAATACATGGAGAAGGCGATCCGGGAAGGTAAGCCTTTGGGTTTGAGATCTATAAAATTGACCGGCGGCGAGCCTATGCTGCATCCTCAATTCCGCGAACTGATCGCGTTGATTGCCGATGCGCAACTGAATATCCTGATCGAGACTAACGGAACGCTCATTGACGAATCGATGGCTCAGTTTCTGCAGAATAAAGCACCTACATGTTTCATATCCATAAGCTTGGATGGGGCCTTGGCGGAAACCCATGATGCTTTACGAAGTGTGGAAGGTAGTTACGAACGGGCAGTGTCCGGCATTAGGAATTTGGTCAAAGCTGGGTTTCATCCGCAGGTCATATGTACTCTTCATAAAGGAAACGTGGCCGAGATGGATGAGTTGGTGGCGCTGGCCAACCGGCTTGGATGCGGTTCTGTAAAATTCAACCATATTCAACAGGTTGGACGCGGAGAGAAATTTATTAACGAACAAGGTTTGACGGTTCCAGAAATCCTGCAATTATTTAAACGCGTGGAAACTGAGATCGTTCCGCAAAGCCGGATAAATATTTATTTTGACATTCCCATGGCTTTCTACGGCATAGGGAAATTGCTGCAGAATTCCGCAAATTGTGCAGTGAGAAACATACTGGGATTACTCGCTACCGGCGAACTGGCTTTATGCGGAATTGGCACAACAGTTCCGGAATTGATCTATGGTCATATGGAAACCGATCATTTGCAGGATGTATGGTGTGAAAGTACCGGGCTTGCTCGTTTGCGCGAGCGGATCCCTGATAAATTCGAAGGGATTTGTGGCCGGTGCATCCATAGCAATATCTGCCTTGGTGAATGTATTGCCAATAATTTCCATGTTTCTGGAAAGTTGGAAGCACCATATTTTCTGTGTGAACAGGCGGATGAGCTGGGACTTTTCCCATCATCCAGAAAAATATAGTACAATAAACAAGAACTAAGTGACAAGGAGAGTGCCAATGGAAAAGAAAAACAAGCAACCGGTATATGTACCCCCGCGCGCAATGGATCTGACCGCTTTTGGCGCGACCGGTACGCATCCGTTGGGTGCATGCAAGGCTGGCGACTATCCATATTATGACTGTGTGGTTGGCACTGTTTATAATGCCTCTTGTACTCCCGGCTCGGGCGTTGACACTTCTGCTTGTGGTGGTGGCGGATATCATGCTCAACCTTCATGCACCAAGGGTGCGGTCGCCGCGACGGTCTGTATCTCCGGGAATAATCAGCAAGGATAGGAACCTTAGCCTTGGTATTTATCCAGTAAGAAATATCAAGGCTCCTATCTGAAGATCGGGCTTACGATTCCTCGCTGGGGGAGAATTCTGGCTTGTTCTTGGGAGAATGAATTTCGTGCATTTTCAGATTACATCGCTCATTAGGGGAATTTCTTCGACGGTCGAAAACGAGCTTGTACGATCATCAACTTAAGATAAACAGCATCGTTTTTCGTTGGAATAGGGGAGCCTGTGGATTGGCAAACGCCCTTCCTACCTTGTTTCATGAGTTAATGGCATGTCAGCATATCCCACATTTTTAATCAGCCACCGCGTTGCCGATATCACCTTCCAAACCGAGGCGGATGTTGAAATCCCTCATATTTTAGAGCCCTCCTTTGCTCGATTCCAGGTCGCAAATAGCCGGGCAGATGTGGTCTATCAAATTCGGGAGTTGGATCCCAAAGCATTGCCCCTTCCGCCTCTAAATGAGAGGGAAAGAACGCAGTTGTTGCGAGCCGTGGGTTTTCCTAAACAATGGCTGGACAGACCGGCATTGAATAATCCGGAGGTCCGAAAAAAAATAGAGGTTTGTCTTGATTATCCGGAACTGGCTCATATCGGTCTCCGTTGGGAACGAGTGATTATTTCGAATTTTTTTCACAATGAGCTGGATTATTTTTATCCCCCTGACAAAAAAAGCGATTTTGCAGATCCGCTTATGCATGCGCGCTACCGAAATTCCCTGGCAAGATTTATGCCAAATTTTGCGGCAGTGATGTTGCACGGTGCAGGTGTGATTCGGAATGACATGGCCGTCTTATTCATGGCACCTGATGAAGGGGGGAAGTCTTCTGTGATTCGACTTGCGGAAGGCATGCCCGTATTGAGTGATGACCAGATTATCCTGCGCAGGCAAAATGGTGTGGTTCATGCATATGGGACCCCTTTTGCTCCGGTTTCCAATGGTCCGCTTCGATCCAAACTGGGAGGCATTTTCCTTCTGGAAAAATCATCGCATTTTGCTTTATCTTCCATATCCATATCAGAGGCTCTACAGTTTATTTGGAAGGAACAGATCCACCATTGGTTTCTCATGCCAAAGACTCTGCGAGTTATGGCTTTTGAACTCATAGCCGATGCTTGTAGACAGGCCAAATTATTCCGGGTTCAATTTCCGAAAGATCATATGGATTGGAAGGCAATAGATAAAGCCCTTGCAGGTGGAAAAGAATATTAGGTCGTAAGGCTTCATCGTTGAAGAAAAGGCTTTCTCAGAATGTTTGAATGGCTCGCAGAGTTCAATACGATTCTTGTTACCGGTCCGCAAAGGTCCGGGACAAGAATTGCTTCCAGGATGATCGCTCATGATACCGGTCACGAATACATTGATGAGGATGCGATTAATATGGATGGCATTTACAAGTTGTATTCGATCATCGCTGAGAAGGATCATATCGTGGTACAGTGTCCGGTATTGTGCCGCCATGTTCATATGCTGGCAGGGGATGATGTTGCCGTAGTACTGATGCGGCGCAAGATTGAGGATATTATTACTTCCCAGAAGCGTATCCGATGGATGTGGGAATGGCTTGAGTTGGCCCGTTATGATCGCTCAGATGGCATTATCTCCGAGGTCAAGTATCAGTTTTGGGAGCAAGTCCAAAAAGAGCGCATTAAACATGCTTTTGAAATAGAGTATGAAAGCTTGGCGGCGCACCCGCTTTGGCTTGATAAGGAATTACGTCAAAATTTTGACGTACGACAAACCACCCTTCCTGCTCAATACTGGAGCGGTAATCAAAACCATCGGCTTATTCCATCCGTCGGTGTCCAGTTATATAAAAGTGAGGTGCGAGACTCTGGACTGATCTTGAAAGATATAACCAATGCGAGGGTGTTGAACGAGGTCGGGAAGTTTATTTGGAATTTATGCGATGGCGCACATACGTATTCGGAAATATTGCAAGCCCTACGCGAAGAATTTCCGGAGGTGGAGGAAAGCGCTTTAACGTCCGACCCTGAAAAATTTATTTCAGATTTGATCGTGAATGGTTTTCTCCGCGTAAACACACTGGACGGGTAAATAATAATATTGGAACCCCACAAAATGATCATTGAGTTTGAAAAAGCTTTAACATTTGAAAAGAATGTTCGTTTCTATCGCGGCAGAAGCATGGGCGGGACGTTTCGTCTTGGCGACCGGTTGATTATTCGCCCTGTATTATGGAATGAGATAAAGCCCGGTGATGTGATTTTGTTCCAAAATACGAATCATGGCGATCAGACGGATGAAGTAGTGCATCGCGTGGTCAAAGTTAGAGGTGACGGGTTGATCACTCGCGGCGATAATAATCAAGCCTGCGATCCAGAACCGATTCGGCTCGACCAGGTGATTGGTAAAGTGGAAAGTATCGAGAAGGGAAAACGAAACCTGAAAGTTGCCGGAGGGGCAAAAGGCTTATACCTGGCGCGTATTCGCTGGGAACTTTCTCAATTCTATCGCTTGTGGCGCAAACTCTTTGAACGGCCTTATCACCTGTTGTATCTTAGCGGGATTGTCCCGAAAATATGGAAACCGGAGATTGATCAGATCTATCTACAGACCGAGCATGGCCCGTTGATTAAATATTTATATAAACAACAGAGCGTCGGTATCTGGGATCAGTCTCATCAGCATTTTGAATGCCGCAAGCCCTTCGATCTGGTGATCCCCTCGCCGCTGGATAAAGGAACATCCTCCTAAACATGCAGACCTGGTTTGATTACTTAAAGGCCGGTCTCTCACGTACGGTACCTAAAGACAAACTGGCATCGGAAGAAAAGAGCGGTGATACCCGCTCCCGCCTCCGTAGTCTTCAGCCCTATCTCGCTCGTCACTGGCGTAAGGGGGTCGTTGGGGCGGTCTTGATCTTGTTCGTTACCCTTTTGGGGTTTCCCCAGCCTCTGATCTACCGTTTCTTGATTGACGATGTGTTGCTGGCCAAGCGGCTGGACTTGCTCCCTCTGGCCATCATTCTTTTGGGCGGCGTTAAATTATTGTCCACGGGCGCGGGAATAGTGCAACAGTATTATTTTACGCGCTTCGAGCAGAATGTGATGCTCGACCTGCAGAAGAACCTGCTCGACCATGCCCTGCACCTGCCCAAGGCTTTCTTCGATGATAAGGAAACCGGTTACCTGATCTCACGTTTATCGTCTGATGTGTGGGGATTGCGTTGGTTCTTTTCCAGCAACATCATATATATTATCAGTAGTGTTTTCAGTTTTATCGGGGGTGTTGTTTTCGTCTTTTATTTGGAGTGGCGGCTCGGAATTGTTGCCTTGGTTGTATTGCCTCTGTTGGTGATCAGCGCCCGTTACTTTGCGAATCGGATGCGCGCTTTGAGTCATCATGGCATGGAACGCTATGCCAATGTGATGCAGCGTCTCGAAGAGACCCTGTCTTCCGTGCCGCTGATCAAGGCTTTTACTTCGGAGGGACGTGAGAGTAATAGGGTGATTGCCGGTGTGAGCGCCAGCCAGCAGATCGAGATGGAACAAACTGCGGTGGGTTCTATGGCAAACCTGGCTTTAGGCATCGTGCCCAGTATTGCCGGGGCTGTGGTTCTGGTGGCGGGGGCCTATTGGATCATCAAAGGGGAATGGACTCTGGGTTCCTTGCTGGCCTTTCAATCTTATTTGGGTTATGTTTATGGTCCGGCTTTGTCTTTGGCAAACGCGAATCTCCAATTCCAGAATGCCCTGACCGCGTTGGAACGCGTCTCTGCTGTTTTGGATGTTGTTCCCGAGGAAAATCTGGGTCATGGCCGGGTTGTGGATCATCTTCGGGGGGATGTGCGTTTTGACCATGTTTCATTTTCCTATGATGGGCATGAACCTGTCTTGCAGGATGTTTCGTTTACCGTTCAAGGAGGTGAGCATGTTGCCATCGCTGGCCCCAGCGGAGTCGGCAAGACCACTCTGGTTAGCCTGATCCTGCGTTTTTATAAACCGACCGGCGGGGAAATTATTTTCGATGGCTTGCCTGCCTCTGAATACGAATTGACCTCCCTCCGCCAGCGCATTGGTTATGTGTCCCAAATGACCACTTTGCTGGCCGGGACCATCCTTGAAAATCTTAAGTATGGCAACCTCGACGCGACCCGCTCCGATATCGAAAAGGCCGCTCATATAGCAGGTATCCATGACTTTATTGTTAGCCTTCCTGATGGATATAATTCGATGATTGGTGAACGGGGTGTTAATTTATCGGAAGGCCAAAAACAACGGCTCTCGATCGCGCGTTCACTGATCAAGGCGCCCGATATTTTGATCTTGGATGAACCCACTTCCGCGCTGGATGGCATCGTGGAAAACTCCATTTTTGAGGCGCTTCCTGATGCCGTAAAAGGCAAGACTCTCTTCATTGTGGCTCATCGCCCTTCCACCATCCGCAAAGCCGATAAGGTGATGTTGTTCAATGAAAAAAGGTTGGTTGCGGCCGGAACGCATGAAGAGCTTATAGTTACCAACCAGTATTATCGGGCCCTGTTCCAGTAGGTTACACTATTCAGACTTGCATGCTCGCTAAATGGATTGCATTTGAAAACCTAAACGTGATTACCCTGGGATTCCCCTTTCACCCAAACCTTTTCACCTTCCCTCTTTTCGTATTCAGAAAGCTGCTAATTTCGTTGACTTCTGGATCATTCACCTGGGAGCGCGCTTGCGCTTTGCGTGCTTCGCGAAGAACACGGAGTTTTTCCCCGAGTTTTCTCTGTGATCTCTGTGGTGAGAATTAATTAGCCCGTTAATTTATCGCTCCCCATATTCAGGCTCTCTAGGAGTTGCCGTGATTCTGTACATGGATTGGATGGATTTCATGGAATTGCAAGGGAAAAGCATTAAAAAATCTGTGTTTATCCGTGCCCGTCCGCCGAAGGATCCGTGTTCAAAATGTTTTAATCACGGCGATTCCCAATGAGCCCATATTCATAATATGCCGGTTTTTTAAGGATATAATAAGATGTTGATTCGCGTTAATTTTATGTTTTCTGATCTTGAGGAGAAATATTCATGGAGTTAAAACGCTATTTTACGCTGGCTCGCCGGTGGGCATGGTTGGGGATTGTAGGCTTGGTACTTGGGGCAGCTGGCGGTTATTGGTTTAGTGCTTCTCAGACACCTCTTTATCAAGCGAACACACGTTTTGTGATTCTCATGCCTGCGCAAACCACGGATTATTATACCTATCTTAACAGCCAGGACCTTGTTCAAACGTATACTCAGTTATTGACCACCGACCGGGTGCTTCAGGCAGCCTCTGCTCAATTGGGTTATACGATCTATCCCGGCCAGGCCAATGCCCAGGAAGAGAATACTTCCCAGTTTGTAACCCTGACTGTGGTGGATCCAGATCCGCAACATGCAGCCGATATTGCCAACGTGTTGGTAAGCACCCTGATCACCCAAAATGAAGATTTGCAGTCCGTTCGATATGCCACTTCCGAGCAGAGTCTTCAGACTCAGATTGACCAGGTTCAAACCCAGATCACGACCCTGCAAGCCCAGATCAATAGTATTTCGAGCGCAACGGTCCAGCAGCAGATTGCCCAGGTGCAGGGGCAATTGGATCCACTTCAAAAGCAGGCTTCTGATTTGCAAAATCAGATTGATAAATTGAAAAATTCCTATCCGACGAAAGATAACCTGGCTCAACTCGCCGACAAACAAGCTACGCTTGACCAGATTCAATCGCTTGTGACCCTTTACAAGCAGGTATACAGCAACCTGGTTGTGCTGGGGCAGCCGTTGAATAATACTTCCAGCAGTGACGCGAATTCCAATACGCGCTTAAGCCAGTTGCAAACCACTCTCAATTTATATCAGCAGATTTACCTTAACCTGCTGGCCAGTGTGCAATCCATGCAGGTGGCGCGTGCCCAGAATTCTCCCAATGTGGTGCAGGTCGAACCGGCCGTCATGCCTCAATCGCCGTTTAGCCCGCGGCCCTTGCGGAATGCGGCGCTGGCGGGTGCCATTGGTTTGATGTTGGCAATCGGCATTGCTTTCCTCGTTGAATACTTGGACGATACCCTCAAGAACAGCGAGGATATCGAGCGGATCTTGAAACTGCCGGTCATAGGCTACATAGCGCAATTTCGCTATAACTCGGGCCAGCCGGAAAGTTTATACGTAACCCGCCAGCCGCGTTCGCCCGTGACCGAGGCCTTCCGCTCCTTGCGTACGAACCTCGAATTCGCCGGGGTGGATCGCCCTGTTCGCCGCCTGCTGGTTACTAGTGCAGGGCCAAACGAGGGCAAAACTACCATTGCGGTTAACCTTGCAACTGTATTGGCCCAGAGCGGCAAACGGGTAATCATCCTGGATGGGGATATGCGTCGCCCATCGGTGCATCGTTTCCTTGGAATAACCAACCAGCTAGGATTGAGCGATCTATTCCGCGGGGCCAATACTTTGGATTCGGTCATGCAGCGGATTGAAGGTCAGGGAAATATATACGCGATCACAAGCGGCAGCCTGCCGCCCAACCCGAGTGAGCTCCTGGCTTCTGCCAGGATGGAACAAATTCTCCAGGTAGCGGAGCGGGAAGCGGATGTGATCGTGATAGACAGCCCGCCTTCACTTGTTGCCGATGTGCAGATCATGGCATCCAAGGTGGATGGCATAATCGTTGTCGTCCATTCCGGCCATACCCATGCGGACTCGGCTCTGGCTACTTTGGAGCAATTGAGCCGGGCGGCGGGTGGCCGTGTTTTAGGAGTTGTCCTTAATCGCATCCCGCGTGAGCGCGCCGATTACTATGGCGGTTACCGCCATTATTCTCCTTATTACTCCGGATATCATTATTATTCCTATTCGCGTGATGATGGGGGAAAGGTTCATACGCCCTCGTTTGGAAGTGCAATTCGCAGGTTCTTTTCTTTTGGCCGGGAGAACCATAAGGATCGCAAAAAGGTTCAGGATGGAGCGCTGAAAGAGAATGCTGGATCAGAAAGATGATTAGAACCTTTAAGTCTCTTGGACGATGATGGAAAATAAACTGAGCGATTTATCCGCAAACGCCGTTAGTACACATTGCCCATACTTGGGACTGCACGACGATCGTTTCACTTCCCTGGCTTTTCCTTCCGATTGGAATCTTTGCTACCGCGCCAAGCCGCCTTCTTCTGTTAATTTATCTCACCAGACGGAGTTCTGTCTTCGCCCGCAATATGTCCAATGCCCGGTATACCTTCGGACAAAGACCGGGCCATTGCCATCGGAACTTCGCGGCACGGCCCGCTTCTCGAATTCGGGCAGAAGCTTGGGCATCGCACTCCTTCTACTTCTCCTCGTAATCATGGCGGCAGGCCTTTTCTTTAGACCTCGCCTTCTTGAGTTGATACACAATTCTGGTTCGGGTACTGCCAGCCCCCAGGCCTCCGTACCCGATACTCAATCCCCCCCTCAAACGCAGACTCCGCAGACGATTGAGACAGTTCTGGCGAGTTGGACCAACCCCGCCCTGATTATTCCCACAGCCTTGCCAAGCAACACTCCAACCGTCAACCTCACGAAAACCACTGCTACGTTAACTGCGACGAATACCTTGACATTAACGCCGAGCAATACCCCGACTTTAACCGGCACTATCAATCTGACATCTACGCGTGCGATGGCGCTGAGTATGACGGTCAGCCCGCTGGCGGGTGGCGCGTGTGGGCATAACCTGGATGTTACTTTTGGCTCCAATCCCGTATTTGTCATCCACCAGCTTGAAAGAGGTGACAACCTGAAAATGTTAGCCCCCCAATACCAGACTACGGAGAATGCCATCCTCGCCATCAATTATCACTTAACGACGCCGGTTCAGCCCGGATGGTTTATTGTCATCCCGGTTGGAACTTCGAATGTCACGAATGTACCTCCCTTTGAGCCGTATCAGGCCTCTGGTGAGACTATGGACGAAATCGTGAAAAAACTGGGGGCCGATCCGCAGTTGTTGCTCCAATATAACGCTTTCGTTGAGCCTTGTAGGTTGTTCTGGGGCTGGATGATTGTGCCTCGAATGCAAGGCACTGCAACCCCGTAATCCTTGGCGCATGCCCAGTATCCTTTTTGTATGCACTGGGAATATGTATCGTTCGCCGCTTGCCGCAGGCCTCTTTCTCAAGCAGCTTCAGCAGGCCGGGCAGGGCGGAAGTTGGATTGTAGATAGCGCCGGCACGTGGACCGTTTCAGGTCAACCCTTGCCTGAGCAAACGCTTGAGCTTGCAAAAGGTTTTGGCTTTGATTTGTCAGGTCAACTCACCCGGCTGGTGGACCTGGACTTGCTGGAGGCTCGTGGTCTGATCCTTGTCATGGAAAAAGGCCACAAGGAAGCGCTTGGAATTGAGTTTCCCTCCATTTCCGGCAGGCTGCATCTCATTTCAGAAGTGGCGGATCGTTTGGTGTATGATATTCCCGATCCAGTCAGTTCTGATGCAAGCCTTGCTGAAATCGCAACTGTGTTGTTTCAATTGATCAAACGAGGTTTTCGGAATATTATTGAGTTGGCTCAAAATCTTCAAACATCTGACACATGAACCGGTATATTTTGTTATGGCTGTAACCCAATCCGAAGTCGAAACTCTATTGGCCATCTTGGAAAGTATTGATACCCCAGAAATGCTCGACGCGCATCCCTGGGTTTTTCGTACATTCGTTAAGGATGCGATTGTAGGGGACGCTGGTCTTCAGGGCGCTGGGCCGGGGCGGCAATTGGTCGGTTCCATCGAAAAACTGTTCTCGCAAACCATGCCCAGCATCCCTCCCCGGCGCGGAAAACGGCTGGATACCCGTTGGGGCGAGTTTGGCCTCATGGCCGCCCGCTACTTTGCTCCCCTGCGCTTTGGAACTCCTATCCCCGGTTCCTTGCGCGATGCTTGGGGGAGAATCGATGCGGTCATTCTGCTTTATGTTTTTGGGCGTGGCGCTGATTCGCTTACGGCTGATCAGGTTTCTTCTTACAAACTGATGGGCGATGAAGTGGAAGTTGCCCCTCCCAGTACGTTGAGCGACTGGCATCGCAAAGGTGTTCAGCGCCTTGCGAATGCGATCCGTGCCAGGGATCAGCACCTCAAGGATCATCCTCTTCAGTCCGCACAATTGGAGAGCCAGCTACCTCCCTCGAAATACCGGCCTGGTCGCCGTTCATTTGGTCAGGTTGTTCGACCGATCCTTTTGGTTTTGCTGTTATTGATTCTCGGGTTCGGTATTCTGGGCGGTCTCAAGGCTTGGCAAATATACAAACAGGTTAAGTTGGTGTGGAACGATGCCTCCCAGTTGAAGAGTTTAATCTCATCTTCCCCGGACCTGAATCAGGTTAAACAGGCTGGCTCGGGTTTGGCCGTTTTGCGGACGGATTTTGATACGCTAAAAAGTGAAACCCAGCCTTTTCTTTGGATGGGTCATTGGTTGGGCTGGGTGCCGGTCTATGGTGGTGACCTCAGTTCCGCCCAGGATTTGATGACGCTTTCGGATTCCCTGCTAAATTCTGCTTATTTCTCCTATCAAGGCGCCGCGCCCTTAATAAATGGGTTGAATGATTCTACCGGAACTTCCGGTCTTACTCCTTCGAAAGTGATTGAGCTCCTGTTGAATGCCCAGCCGCAGTTGGCCTCAGCGCAAAATGAATTGAATCTAGCCGTTACCGCTCGCGGTCATCTGGATATGGCGCGCCTTTCTCCAAATGTGCGCAACTTGCTCTTGATTGATGTTGACCCTCTTATGACGCTGATGCAGAACGGGCTGGCAATCGGTATGGAACTGCCCCGTGTGATGGGGGCAACCAGCGATGGCCCGAAAACGTATCTTTTGTTGGCGCAAAACTCGGATGAATTGCGGCCTACCGGCGGGTTCATTACAGCGGCTGGTACACTTCTGTTGCAGGATGGCCAGGTCGGCAACCTGTCATTTCAAAATTCAGGCGATTTGGATGACTGGACCAAGCCATACCCTACCGCCCCTTGGCAGCTTCAGGAATACATGGATAGCCCCGTTTTGATTTTCCGTGATGCCAACTGGTTCACGAATTATCCCAAGGCGGCTTTATATGCCGAGGACCTGTATTCCTACTACAGCGGGTATTCCGTGAATGGTGTGATCGCTTTCGACCAGCAATTTTTGGTGGAAGTCTTGGGGGTTTTAGGCCCGGTCCAGGTTGAGGACGCCTCTTATCCAATAGACGCGGGCAATGTCATTGCTTACATGCGCGCCGCCAAAACACCCACGGCCGCAGACCTCGCAACGCCCGGTTGGAGCAACAAGATATTTATCAATCACATCACTCGCGCCTTGATAGACAAGGTATTCAGCGGGAATGTCCCTTGGAAACAGTTGGCCCAGGTTCTGATCCAGAGTATGAATGAACACCATATCCTGCTTAAATTGGATGATCCTGTTTTAACTTCCTTCCTTGCCACCCGGGGCTGGGATGGCGTGGTTCGCCCTGGGAATGGCGATTTTTTGATGGTGGTTGATTCGAATGTCGGATTCAATAAAACTAATGCAGTCGTGGATACCAGCCTCTCCTACAGTGTTGATTTGACGAACCTCTCTGCGCCTCTTGCCCAGTTAGATGCAGTTCACCAAAATAATGCGAACAGTAATGTTCCCTGTTATCCTCGTTCTTATATTACCAGCGCGGATACCGGTACTGCTTATTGGGAGTATGATTATCCCATCGACCGCTGTTATTGGGATTATTTGCGTGTATACATGCCAGCGGGCACTCGCCTCTTGGATGCAACACCCGAAGCCATTCCCGCGGAGTGGACGATCCACCAGGATGGTGCTCCCGCTCGTGTGGATGTGCTTGATGAAGGGATCGCCGGAGTGCAAGCCTTTGGTACATTAAAAGTTGTGCCCGGCGGGCAGTCCGTAACCACGGAATTTCAATTTGCACTTCCAGCTGGCGTGGTAAAGTCCCAGCCAATTTCCAACCAGAAGGATTATCATCTGAGGGTGCAGAAACAACCCGGTACTTTGGCTGTGCCGATCACCATTCTTATCAATTTGCCGGATAATTCAACAATTCAGACGGTGCCTTCTGGTGCGAAGGTCCAGGATCATACCGTTTTGTTCCAGACCGACCTAAGCCAGGATCTTGAATTCGACATCATTTTCACCGTCCCGTGAATCCGGCATAAATCCGAAGTGAACTTTAGGAAAACAAAGTTAAAATAACCTCATTAAAAGAGCGTCATGCGTGATCCTGATACATATATGATGCACACAAATAACAACAGAATTTGGAGGATCCGATGAAGAAATATATTCAGTATTTGGTTGTCTTTGCGTTGGTTCTGGGAGCTGTCGGTGTAGCCAGCAGTAATCCTGCTTGGGCCAGTTCGATTTCCGCCGCGGTGCAGGCAGTAAGCATCAACAACCCCTTCCTGCCAACTGCAGTCACCGTCACCGGCAATGGTACATATGACATTGGAGGGATCTGCAACTTCACAGTTTCCTATACGGCTACCGGGCTTCAAGACAAGGCGGATGCAGAAGTTCCTATCGCAGATTCGATGAATGTTCCCTTCTCTGGAAAAGGGAAGTTATATTTTCCGGGCTGTCACTTCGTGCATTACAAGACGGATAAGATCGTAAACGAGGCGAGTACCAGCGATGGTTCATGGAAAGTTTGCTTTGGTGCACGCCCCGATGTTCAGACAACAATTTATTATTACTATGATACTCCTTCCAGTGCCTCACAGGTTTGGATTCCACTCCCAACCACCTTGGACAAGGGATTTGCCTGCGCCACTGCTGTATACACGGGTGTATATATGCCCGCCGGCCTGGTTGTGACCAATCCGCCCTTTACACAACTTGGCGGAGGAAACACTGGGGGAGGGGGTAAGCAATTGGGCACGGTCTTGGTGCCTCCGCCAAACCCCAATACGATTACCGGATCGGGCTCATATTCTGCAGGCGGCATTTGCACTTTATATATCACCTACTATGTAACCGGACTTTCTGATATATTCCATGTTCAGCCCAGCCCGGTTCAGGATACCAAGCAGGTTCCTTTCCCCGATAACAGCGGCCTGTTTTATTTCCCGGGCTGCCATGTGATTCACGATCAGAATTCTCAGCCTCAAGTTGAGTTGGGGACCGATAAAGGCGCTTGGAAGATCTGCTTTGCAGCGCGGCCGGATCAGACGATGACCATCTATTATTATTCGGCCTTGGATGATGCCAATAACTACAAGGCGCCTTGGGTTGCTGTTCCCTCAACCACCGCCGATGGAATGGTTTGTGCGCCCGCTCAATCCAGCGGTATCTACGTGCCGACTGGCAAATAAGCTTAATAAAGGATCCGGGTAATATACATTGACAGGACAGAGATGAAAACCTCTGCCCTGTTTTTTTTTATGAATTTCATCAATAAACTACGCCCATATCTGCCGCCTGTGGTCTTGGCCGTTTCCTTGCTGGCAGTTTATCTCTCGACCATGGCGCCCGGACTGACTTGGGCCAACGATGGATCGGACGGTGGCGACCTGATCGCGGCGGCCTCGACCGGCGGGGTGGCGCATCCCACCGGTTATCCCGTCTATTTGATGATCGCCAGGGGGTTCCAATTTATCCCCATCGGTTCGTTGGCCCATCGCACCAGCCTGTTGTCTGCCATTGCCACATGTTTTGCCGCCATCTTGGTTTATTTGCTTGTCAACCATGAACACAGTCAACTGGCCGGGTTGGCTGCCGGGTTGGCATTCGGCCTTGCACCTGTCATCTGGTCGCAAGCTGTCATTACGGAGGTTTATGGGTTGCATGCCTTCTTCGCAGCTCTCCTTTTACATCTTACGAGCATTTTGGTGACAAGCTCCCGGCGCGCTTGGCTGGATCGGTTAACGGGGATCATCTTCGGCTTGGCGCTTGGCAACCATATAACAACCGTCTTGCTCCTGCCGCTCCTGGTATTTTCATCATATACATATAGCCATAATAACTCAAGCTCATCATCTAATTTCAAACTCTGGATAAAAAATTGGCATATTGACATACGCTCATTATTGCGCCAATTCGCCTGGCTGGGAATAACGGGAATTCTTGTTTATGCCACCTTGCCTCTCCGGGCCCTTTTCCACCCGCCAATTAATTGGGGTAATCCCTCCACGCTGAACGGTTTCCTCTGGCTGGTCTCAGGGCAGTTGTATCAGAATGAATTCTTATTATCACTTCCTTTGATCGGACAGCGGATTCAGGCTTGGATTGCCTTATTGCTTGCCCAGTTCTGGTTGATTGGTTTTGTGCTTGGTCTCTTGGGCCTGATCGTATTCTTTCGTCCCTCGCCTTTGATGCGTAATACGATCTGGACTACTTTGGTGTTCTCGGCCTTTGCCATCGTGTATGGCACGGCTGATTCGTACGTGTACTTAATTCCCGCCTTCCTGTGTTTTGCAATCTGGATTGGCCTGGGTCTGGATGGCTTGATGAAGGCTGCAACACGGCGTGTGCCTGTGGGTGGCCTGGCGCTCTGCTTGGTCTTTATTGCCTATCTGTTTCTGTACGCCGCGTATACAAGCCCGCAGGTGGATGCCTCCCGGGATACCAGGGCTGAGGAATTTGGTATGGCGGTGATGGCTCAGGCGCCGGAACAAGCCATCGTGTTTGCTCAAGGCGATGAGGCAGTATTTACCCTTTGGTATTTTCATTACGCCTTGCACCAGCGTCGCGACTTGGCGGTCGTGTCTTCCGATTTGCTTCCCTTCGAATGGTATCTCGATACCTTGCGCGCCACCTATCCAGATTTGCACTTGCCCGGCTACCTTCCCTGGCCGGAGAGTGTGATGGCGGTTAATCCGAATCGCCCCACCTGCTTTGTTCAATATGTGCAGATTAGCGATATCCAATGCTCGACAGGTAAGTGAAGTTCCCAAAACTTTCTTTTTAGTAGCTGTATATCCTCAGGCTTCAAGGCTTTATTTATTATTGGAATCTGGTTTCGCGGGAATTGCAAACCCGCATTTTTCCAATTGCTCAAGTTCTTCCTTCGGATCGTTGAACCACTGGCCCCATTTCCTCGAGATATGCTCGGTCCACGAATAATTTTCGTAGGTGAATGTTTCCGCCTTATCCACTTCGAGTTTGATCTTTGCTTTCTGCTTCCGGTAATATCCTTGTGCTAAGTATCCATCGTCCATGGTCTTCATGGCTTTTTCGATCATCTCATCGCTTAGGTCTGGATACTTGTCCTCAAAGAGTGTGAACTCCAGCGGATAGCGCGGCCGCGTGGGAAATTCTTCTGCAGGATATCCCATAACCAATTCCACAAGCGGAAAGACGCGCTTTGGAAGTTTGAATTGTTTCTGGATGCGGTTTGCCCGGTAAGGTGTGTTTCCCAGGAAACAGCTTCCCATGCCCAGGCTTTCCGCCGCGATCACCATGTTCTCGGCCATCAGCGCCGCGTCCTGGATGCCGAGCAGCAGAATCGATAGATTGTTTGCCACCACCGTCCAGCCGCGTTTGGCCATGATTAATTCCATGCGGTGCATATCCACACAGATCGTGAACCACAGCGGCGCGCCAAAGGGCGCTTTTTTTCGTGTGAGCAGCAGACTGCATAACTGTGCGGCAAAAGGCGCTTGCTGGCCGGCGCGCACCACGGTTTCGATGACCTCGTTGCTTGGCTTTTGTTCCGTATATTTGCGGACAGATTTCCGGTTGAGCATCGCTTCGATAATTGGGTTGGTGATCATAATACCTTCCTTTCGTTGCTTCAAACCTGTCAGGTCTGGGTTTTTCTTGACGATGATTATACTTTATCAATTCTTGGAACTTTTCTGCGGCAAATTCGTCTTAAATGAAAAATGTGCCTTAGAGCGGTGTCTTCGTGGTCAAATTGGTTTGTGCAATTTTTCCCACTTGACATTCCTGTCTACACAGGGCATACTGTTTTCGTATTGCATCACAGTCGAACGAACTCTTCCCTTTTATGGAGATGGCGGGGCCCCCTATGAAAAAAAAACTAAAATGGATCGTATTGATTGGCGTCATTCTGCTCTTTGCGATAACCCTTTCTGTTTCGAAAATATCCAGCGTCCAAGCGCCTGAGAACCTTTCAGTGCAGGCCGCGCCGGATCAGGTCGGGCCGCAGATCGTCGCGCAAGATCCTGTCGTGGGGCAAAGGCTGGATTTATCCCCGACGATTCAAGTCATCTTTGACCGTGCCATGGATCAGGCCCAAACTAGCAAGGCGTTTTCGCTGCTTGGCCCGGATGGCCAGCCCGTCAGCGGTCAATCAGCCTGGGGCGATGCCCGCACTTTTGATTTCACACCCGCCTCCAAACTCGAACCTGGGACCGCCTATCTCGGCGTTTTTACCACCTCGGCCAGAGGATTGGATGGGAACTCGCCCAGTGAAGCCCTCAAATTGAACTTCATGACCGTTGAGGGCTTGAAGGTCGCTCAGGTCTTTCCTCTCGCCGATGCGGCAGATGTGGATTCCACTACCAGCATCACTGTGATCTTCAACCATCCGGTTGTGCCTCTCACGATTCAAGAAGAGCAGGGCGGCTTGCCCCAGCCGGTTGAGCTTTCGCCGCAAGTGAAGGGGCAGGGGCAGTGGGTCAATTCATCGGTGTATGTCTTTCGTCCGGACTCGGCTTTAGTGGGTGGGATCCGCTATACGATCCGCGTCGGATCCGGGTTGAAGGATGTGAGCGGGAATGCCCTGGCTCAATCCTATGTCTCGCAATTTACCACGCGCGCTCCCACCGTTTCCAACTTTGCCCTAAAGAACGGCGCGCAGAATCCCTCGTTGGATAACGTCAAGAACGTCCTGCTGGATCAGGCCTTCATCATCACCTTTCTCCAGCCGATGGATCCCGATAGCGTTGCCCATGCCACGGCGGTCACGGATCAAGCAACAGGGAAATCGGTTTCGCTTAAGTTTGGCTGGAACACGGATTCCACTGAGTTGACCCTCCAGCCGAGAGGACAATATAAGATCGCCAGCAATTATCACCTGCAGATCACCAGCGATGCGCAGGCGCAAGGCGGCGGGAGTCTCAAGGATGGATTTTCGGTCAACTTTAGCACGGTGGCCCTGCCTCAAATCCTGAGTATTTCTGATGACAATTTATCGCTCACCATTAAATTTGCATCCCCGATGAGCTTGGATAGTTTGAAGGGCAGGGTGATCGTTTCCCCCGCGCCGAAGACCGAATTGCAGTGGTATTACAGCGATTATGAATTTACGTATTCAACCTATGGGCTGGATCCGGGTACGAAATACACCCTGCGCGTCCGGCCCGGCTCTGCGGATATTTATGGCAATGTGATTAATACGGAAGGTTCGTATGCCTTCATGACCCCCGATGCAAATTCCATTGCGCGCCTGGTTGTCCCGTGGACGCCTCTGGTCTATCGCGCCAAAGGCCCGCAGGATCTTTGGTTTGAATATATAAACATGGATTTTGTCACTGTCTCCTTGTATTCTTTGACGTTTGATGAATTCAGCCCATTGGATTTTAACGGCAACAAGGGCAGCGTTTCGGCAACGACCTTTGTTCCGAAAACGGATCCCGTTCGCGAATGGAATCCGGATACGAAAGGCCCGCGCAATCAAACCAATAGGGTTGATTTCAAACTTCAGGACAAAGCCGGGAACCCGCTTGCCCCCGGTTATTATTTTGTCGGCGTCAAGGGTTCGCCGCTGGATTATAAAAATAATTTCTATCAGGCCTTTGGGTTCATCGTCGCCACTGATAACATTACTCTCAAGACCACCTCCAGCGAAGGTCTGGCTTGGGTCACTGATCTTGAAACAGGCCAGCCGCAAGCCGGCGTGCCGGTTATGTTTTATGATGCCAAATTCAACCAGGTCGGTGCGACGGCCTCCACTGATGCCAATGGGTTGGTCTATCTGAAGGGACTCAATTCGCCGATCTTTGCGCGCGTCGCGGGACAGAACCATCTGGCCTTTGTCGGCACCGACTGGGGCAGCGGCGTATGGAACGGGGACCTGGGCATTGCCGAGAATTTCTATGGCAACACCACCGCACCTTTTGTTTATCTTTACACGGATCGCCCCATTTATCGTGCCGGTCAGGATGTGTATTTCAAAGGTCTGCTGCGTCAGAATGACGATCTTCATTACAGCCTGCTCAAGGACACCCAGGTTTATGTGACCATTGATGAAGCCGGTCAGCAGGTTTATGCGAAGAATTTACCGCTCTCGCAATTGGGCGCCATCAGCGATGATTTCAAGTTGGCCGATAATGCGCCGCTTGGCACGTACACGATCTCGGTTCGCACCTCGCTTGCTGCTGCCGATCCCTTTGGTTCGCTCAATTTCCGCGTGGCGGAATATCACAAGCCTCAATTCCAGGTGAATATTTCATCGGATACAGCTGACGTTTTGAACGGTGGTAAAGTGGACTTTGGTCTGGATGCGACCTATTACTCCGGCGGGAATGTAGGCGGCGCCAACGTGGATTGGTTCACCCAGGCCGCTCCATATACCTTTACGCCCGACCCGAAATATTCCCAGTTCAACTTTATGGATTGGGATCAGGATTCATATTATTTACAGCCTCAGCCTGCCGGTCAGGGCGGGATGCTTAAGCAGGGACAGGACAAGACTGATTCCAACGGCCATCTCGATCTTTCCCAGTCCTTGAGCCTCGGCGAGACCAAAAGCGACCAGCAGGTGACGCTCAATGCCAATGTCACGGATGTGGCGGGTGATGTGGTCAGCGGGCAGTCCAGTGTGATTGTCCACCAGAGTGAACTTTATGGCGGCATCCGTTCGGTGAGCTATGTGGGGAAGCAGGGCCAACCCCAGCAATTTGAAGCGGTGGTCTTGGACTGGAATTCGAAGCCGCTGGCCGGACAAAGTATCACGGTCAAATTTGTGGAACGGCAATGGCTGAGTGTCCAGAAACAGGATAAACAGGGACAGTTGTCCTGGGTTACCTCCGTTAAGGATATCCCTATAGCTCAGCAGAGTGCCACGACCGGTCAGGATGGCAAGGCAATCGTTTCATTTACTCCACCCGAGGGTGGAGTGTACAAGGCGATTGTGATCGTAACGGATTCAAAAGGTAACCAGTGGCAGGCCTCGGCTTATACCTGGGTTTCGAGCGATCAATATATCTCCTGGCGAGAGACCAATGACCGCACCTTCAATCTCGTCGCCGATAAGAATATCTATTCTCCCGGTGATACCGCCCAGTTCTTGATCGCCCAGCCTTTCCAGGGGTCTGTATACGCCTTGGTCACCTATGAGCGCGGACACATTTACAAGCAGGATGTGGTTTTGTTGACCGGCAACAGCACGGTTTATAAGCTTCCGATCACGAGCGATATGGCTCCCATGGCCTATGTATCGGTGGTGGTCGTGAGCGGCGCGAATAATACCAAAACCCCGGACTTCAAGATTGGCTTAACGCGTATCAATGTGGATACCAGTCAGCAGACTCTGGATGTCAAGGTCAATACTGATAAAGCCACTGCCGGGCCGAATGATAATGTCACGTATACGATTACCACCCGGGATCAAAGCGGCAAGCCGGTTTCTGCCGACGTGTCCCTCGCGGTGGTGGACAAGGCCGTGCTGGCGCTGGCTCCCTCGAATTCCGTGCCTATCCTCAAGGGCTTCTATCCCGAGCAAGGGCTTGGCGTTCAGACCGCCCTCGGGCTGGTTTCCAGCGCTGATGATTACAACGCTCAATATCGGGAGAGCATTCCCACAGGCGGGGGCGCGGGCGGTGGAGGCGGGAATGATGCCAGCCTGGGTATTATCAGCGTGCGGCAGAACTTCAAGGATACGGCCTTCTTCCAGGCGCAGGTCACCACCGATGCGAATGGTCAGGCGCAAATTACCGTGAAGCTGCCGGAGAACTTAACCACCTGGGTTGCAGATGCACGCGCCGCCACGGTCGACGGCCGCGTGGGACAAGCCACGGGTGAGTTGGTCAGCACCAAGCCGCTCTTCGTGGAACTGCAAACGCCACGCTTCTTCATTGCCGGGGATCAGGCCCGTGTGGGCGCGGTGATCCACAACAACGGCAGCGACCCGTTGAAGGTGAATGTTTCGCTCGATGCCCAGGGAGTTCAACTGATCACGCCCGCCGCGCAAACTGTGGATGTGGCCGCCAAGAATCAAGCGTATGTAACCTGGGATTTGAATGTGTACGCCAACGCCCAACGCGTCGATCTGACGGCGCAGGCTGTCAGCGGTTCGTTCACGGATTCGAGTAAGCCCGCCCTGGGTACTTTGTCAGGGCAGGGCCTTCCGGTTTATACCTTTACGGTTAGAGAACCGGTCGGCACGTCGGGTATCCTCCATTCTGCCAATTCGGTCACCGAGTCCATTCTTCTGCCGTCCATACATGCGTACACGGACGCGCAAGTCTCCGTGCAGGTCTCGCCTTCGCTGGCCGCTTCGATGCAGGACAGCCTGGCCTATCTCCAGGATTATTCGTACTATTGCATGGAGCAAACCATTTCGAGTTTCCTGCCGAATGTGATTACCACGCGCGCCCTCAAGCTCTCCGGCCTTCCCAATCCAGGTTTGCAGAGCACTCTCGACTTGCAGGTGAATACCGCCTTGCAGCGCATCTACTCCAAACAGTTATCGGATGGCGGCTGGAATTGGTGGGATGGCTCGGACAGCGATCCGCAGACGAGCGCCTATGTGGTCCTGGGCCTGCTCGAAGCCAAAGATTCGGGCTATCCCGTTTCGCAGGATGTCTTGGATAACGGCATTAGCTATTTGAATCAGAATCTGCCGGACCTGTATCAAAACGCCGCGCAGTGGAAATATAATCGTTACGCCTTCATGAGCTATGTGTTGGCGCGCGGAGATCAATTGCAGGCCGGCGATACGAACTTTATCTACGATCATCGCACCTCCCTAAGTTTATATGGAGAAGCCTATCTGGCCCAGGCGATGTACATGCTGGATAAGAACGACCCTCGCATCAATTCGCTCATGTCGGACCTGGTAAACGCCTCCGTCATGTCTTCGAGCGGCGTCCATTGGCAGGAGAAAGGCACGGCCGATTATTGGAACTGGAACACGGACACGCGCACGACGGCCATTGTGTTGAACGCCTTCACCCAGATTGACCCGAACAATCCCCTCACGGCGAATTCCGTGCGCTGGTTGGTGGCAGCTCGTCAGGGCAAAAGCTGGTATTCCACGCAGGAGACCAGTTGGGCTTTGATCGCGCTGACGAATTGGTTGACCGTCTCGAAGGAATTTGAAACGAACTACTCCTACGCGGTTGGGCTGAATGGCAACTCCATCTATCGCGGCACGGCAAATAAGGATAACCTGACCCAGCCCGTTAACCTGCAGATCCAGTTGAAGGACTTGCTGAAAGATACGGCGAATTACCTGGTGCTGACGCGCGGGGACGGCAACGGTAATCTATATTACACGGCCTACCTGTCTGCCAACCTCGCCGCGGCCTCCCTCCCGCCTCTGGATCAAGGTGTCAGTCTCTCGCGCCAGTATTTCACGTTGGATAATTCAAAGACGCCCATCACCCAGATCCAGCGCGGTCAATTGGTCAAGGTGCGGCTCACCGTCGTTGTGCCGGATGACCTGCATTACATTGTGATTAACGATCCCTTGCCCGCCGGTCTCGAAGCGATTGACGCCTCCATTGCCACCGATACCGCCGTTCCGGCAAAGTACACGATGCAGGATTATGACCAGCGCGGTTACGGCTGGTGGTACTTCACCCACACCGAATTGCGTGATGAGAAGGTCGTGTTATCGGCGGATTTCCTACCCGCCGGAACTTACGTGTACACCTACCTTGCGCGTGCCAGTACTACCGGTACATTCAGCGTCATCCCGCCCACCGCTTCCGAGTTTTACTTCCCCGACGTCGGTGGACGAGGGGCGGGCAGCACCTTCATCGTGCTACCCTAGCCGAGGCTTTTACTCCATCTAAAATAAACCCTCCCCGCTTGTCGGGGAGGTTTGATTCTCGTAAGGCAGGGATAAGAGAGGCGGGAAAACCGGCCTGATTTTTGAGTAAAAAATTTTCCGAAAACGAATGAAACGAATACCCCTCCACCCAGGGGCGGGGAGGCGATGAATGACCCTCGATGGGTAAGATTCTACAGCAAATGAGCGGAAATGGCAAGGCAAAGGTTAAAAATGAGGGGTTTTATGAGGCGGCAGGAGGGTTTCGAGGCGGGCAACCTCATGGGCGGGGGAGAGGGCAGAATATTAGAAAATCGCTATTCGTTCCTCGTTTTGGTTTCTAATTTTGGAGGATGCGGAGTTGAAAGAGGAAAATAGTCCGAGTAGGAGGAGGCGAACATGCAACGGGTGTAATTCGGGCATGGAGAATGGTTGATGGATGGAGTTATGGATGATTCGAGGAATCGAGGGAGGTAACGGAAGGGGTGCAAGGTTGACGGATTTTGTATCGGCTCGTTTTAGGGGAAGCGTGGGTGAGTATGAGGTGATGAAAGAGAATGCGTGTAGCCAACAGTGGAGCGAGGGGAAAGAGGAAGGGTGCAGGAGACCTTGCGGTCAGTGTGCGGCGGGGTCGGGCGACCCCAGCCGAGAAGGGCTCCCGTCGGGAGCGCTTTGCGAAGACCACCGCCGAGCAAAGGTTACTATTTGGCTATGTGGCTGAAATATGCCATAATCAAAAGAATAAGTACTGCAATGAGAAACGAGACTGTAAGGAAAAGTAATAATAAGCCGAGGTCAACTAAAACCGTTTGCAAGGGAAAATTTCTAGAAACTAGAAGATATACGCCGTAGCCAATAAATATAGCTACAGCGAATGCGATAGAAACGTTCCTTCGAATTTTGTTCTTCATAGGATAGAACCTTAGAATCATTGAGGTATTGGAACTTCTTTACTTGGAAATATCGCATCCTGCTGGCGCGGGGTCTCCTGACCCGCGCCGCATCCTGACCGCAGGTCTCCGCGCGATCAGTTGCGTACCTGCTCGCTTCCTGCTTCAACTGTACCAGCAGGCCGTAGCGGGGTCAAGCTCCCTTCAGGAGTGCTTCGCGAAGACCCCAGCCGAGCAGATCACGGTATTTGCCAGTTCACCCAACCCAGCAAACTATCCGCAGTTAAGCCAGTCTTTGGAAATATGTCATATATTGCTTTTCTATTTAAGTCAACCGCTACAACAAAACTTCCTGCGTCGGGGATTACAGCAATCGCACTGCTATCAGGAGACCAGATTGGAAAATTTGGATATCCTGCACCATTTGCCAATGTAATACAAGGATTAATAATTATTCCGGTCTTCAAATCAAGTATCAACAGCGAGGAATTCCTTAATGGAAACGTTTGAACATCCTGTGCCAATACAAATGCAAGAAAATGCCCATCTGGTGAAATAGCCGGTGAAGCAAGGACATAATTCGATGAAGGGAAAAGCTCCTCCAAATGAGTGAGTTGGCTAACTTGCCCATCTAGAGAAAGATTATAAAAATTCCGAATGCCGGTTTTATCATCCGTCCGATCTAGGATGACGCCACTGCTGTCAGGTTTCCAGATCGGCAGATTGGCGAAATCCGCTAAAGGGTTTATTAAGAACCCTAAATCTGACCCAGGCCAACCATACCAGACGATCTTCTGGTCTTGTATGCTAAGTAAAATCGAAATCTTAGTGTCCTGGTAATTAGCAGGGTAAAGTACAAACTCAAGATTCGGGCTATATACTGCATTTGAATAATCATTGCGTATTGCTGATGGATTCCGAACACTGTAAGGTAAAAAAACAGATTGAAGAAAGGTTAGTTTACCAGTATCCAATGAGAAAACATACATATCACGAGTGTCGCCAACATTCGAATGATTTTGTGGTTTCGGAGAAGTTCCCTCCAAAAGCAATTGGTCATTAGGAAGGAATACATGTATAAAGCTCTTTAGCGGCATTATAGTCGGTATCGGGTATGAAAATTTTCCATTTTCTGTTTGAAAAGCCCAACTTGATGTATTGAATTCAGTGATTATTACCTTGCCATCAGGGGATATCTCTTTTGGAATAAAATCCATTAAACCCTTTGACTGCCCATTATTCAGATTGAAAACGGCCGGAGCATCACTCATTGCTGTAGCCCGGTCAGAGTCCATTTTCACAAAGGTATACAGCAAACTTCCCGATAGAGAATGCTGTTCAGCATTATTCATTGTCCAGCAAGTGTTATTGGTTGTTACCGGTTTCGTAGGAGTCACGCTAGGAGTAGATAAGTTTACAGCAGTGAGAGTTACGGTGTTGTGCACCTGAGCACCGACAGGAGTGATTGTTTCAGATATTGTTCTACAAGCAGACAAATTGATCAATAGCGTTGCGGCTATAACAACAGCTAACCATTTTTTTAACAGATTAACTCTGTCCTTTATTTGGTTATTCATATTTACCACTTAACCTTTCTAATGGATCTGCAGTAAGCTACAAGAAGGGTCTAATCCCCACTGCATGCAAAGTGTTTCTTGTTCCACGGCGGTAAGAACGATGAATTCGGCTCCACTTGGTCTAAGCGGGGTAACATATGCTGTATTCCCAAATTCATACTGTTGCACACCTGGATTCTGCGGCCAGCAATTGGGGTTACTCGACAAGCATGTATTCAATGGTCCGGATATTATTGTTGCCCAACCACAAACCTGTTCACTACCGTCCGGATTGGTACAACCACCCGCTTTCGGTGAGTTGATGATTGTTTGAGCTAAGGTCGAAGCACTGGTCAAGTAATCCTTCATTACAGCTTGGTAATTAGCCAATCCGTTACGATCTGGTTCAAGGATGCCTTGCATATATCCCCAAAACGAATTTACACATTCTGATGACCAAGCGCCATTGCTGCAATATTGGTTATATCTATGTGTCATCGCTTCTGGTAATTGATTTAGATTTTCTGGATTATCTATATTTCCTGGGCCAAATTCAGTCGCCACCACATATTTCATTGCATCCTCCGAACTTCCCCAGAGCCCAAGATTTATTAAATCGTGTCGTGCCTGTATACCTGTAGTTGTGAGCCCCTGATCTGGGCCATCAGGACAAACATAATCCCATTGATAACAATATGAAGGTAGATGCCCTGACGGGGCTGTATACTCAACAGGTGAGTTATTTACGTACGCGTATCTGTCAAATCCCTGCACTCCTCCTGGTACAACGCTATCCGCGCTCGTAAACCTTCCAATCGTGGATCACTTATCTTAACCACTCTCAGAGCTTTCGGGAGTGGTTTTTTGTTGAGGGCGCGTACGCGCCCTCAACAAAAAACTGGAAAATCCTCCCGAGAGTAGAATGAAGGTACCAGCCAAACA
>Ga0182027_10001512_pt1 | contig 38700 bp, 26 predicted proteins | sample 712E1DmetaG_FD_121300 | JGI IMG/M metagenome (GOLD analysis project Ga0182027, IMG submission 121300) | Permafrost microbial communities from Stordalen Mire, Sweden - 712E1D metaG (Illumina Assembly) | ecosystem: Environmental > Terrestrial > Soil > Wetlands > Permafrost | place: Sweden...
CGGTTGAGAAATCGGACATTGAAACAGGTTTAGCGGAAGCCGGAGTTCAGAAGTTGAGCGGGAAGAATCAGACGGAGGTTGCGGAAATCATCGGCGCAACACAGGGTGGGGTATCCCATTATTTAGACCGGCATCCTGCAGCATATTCTGTTTATCAAATACGCAAACTTGAATCTGGTTTCGCCCGTTCCGAGGTGAGAGATTTCACCCCTGGTCGAGTCGAACTCGTTAATCAAAAGAATTGGGACCTTAGGGCTCTTGTTCTTGACTGGGAAAACACTATTCAGAAGAGCGCCCAATTTTTTTATGATTTTCAGATTCCGTTATTCTGCAACATGATTTATGGCGCACAGCCTACCAATAGTGAGAAAAAAGCGGTTGCAGACCATATCAAAGCCCATCACGACCCTTTGCCTGATTTGTTCCAATGGGCCATGCAAGAACGTGTATTGCACGGAAAATTAATAAAAACCCCGCCTTCCTGGGGGGGATTTTTGAAAACATATGAGGCCACGGCAGAACAGGCGCTGATTAAGGCGCAGCCTTCTTGGCAAAAAGAAACGCCCTTGATCCCAGGGATTGAAAGTCTTTTGAAGGAGCTTCGTGGCAAGCTCGGTTTATTTGTTGCGACCAGTGTTCTTGAACAGTTAAAGCGGAAACAGGCTCAAATGACGGGTTTGGCGGGTTATTTTGAAAATATATTTGGTGCTGAATCCGAAAAGTTTCCATCTGGCCAGTATTCCAAAATGGCTATTTTACGGAAATTGATGGCAGAAAAAAAATTGACCGGCAGGCAGATCGGCATTGTTGAAGATAGTCTTGACGTATTGTTACAAGCTCAGAAGATGGGAGTGGTGACTATTGGGATCGTCGAGAATGCAGAAAAAGCCAAACAGTTTAGACGAGCAAGAGTGGACATTATCATTCACGGAGATTACCGGAATCGTCAAGATTTCAGGAAAGCCATTTCGTCTCGCTCCGAGATGAGGAGTTCAGAATCTTATGATGCACGGCTGGCGAAAACGGAAAATAAGTATAGGCTTGCTTTAAGATCAGCTATCGCCGAGAAACTAGGGGTTAGTCAAAATCATATTTCTATCAAGAATGATTTAAAAGGAGATAGTAATTTATTTGGTAACCCTAAAAGTCTTGTTATTAAGCAAGACAGCACTCCTCTTGCTTATTTACGCTACGTCGTTTCGGAAACCGATCCTTCGACGGGTGGCAGAGAAAAAACAATCGAGGCCTATAGTTTTACGGAAGATTCGGATTTGTTGCCGCACATGATTGCCTATGTCGCATTTGTCCACGACTCAAAGCAATTACACGTATCTGAGGCAAACGATGACCAGTTAAGTGCAATGGATAAGATTGAACGCTTAGGATTTGGCAGTGGGCATACATGGAGCGCTTATCATCATCATGATATGGATCTTAATATGGGAGCGTTGAGAACTTTGCTATTTCCTTCATTAAAAAAAATCACCATAGATCCAATGCCAAATGAGATTGATTTGCCTGTAAAGATCGGTGGGCAAGTGCATCTGGTCAAACGCACCGACACCGATCTTCAATGGCCAAACTTTGCTTATGACGTCTATTGGAATGGAAAGAGGGTGATCCCTCTGGCGATGGAAGAGTTTAAGAGTAAGAAAAAAGACTATGTATTGCCTAATGTAGTTGGAAACTTGAATTCGGATCAATTAAACCTGAACATAGACGTGATCGATCTCGGACCCATAACGGGAAATGGTATTGGCTCCGCAATTATAAAATTCTTGGCCGGTATAGCTAGCACACTTAATCTTGAACTCCACGGCACATCGACATCGAATCCAGGAATCATGAGGCTGTGGGGAAGTGTCACAGATTTTACATTTAATGACGCTTGGGTGAAAGCGATGCTGAAAAGTCAGCTAAAAAAAGAGTTGGCTAAAGAGCCTGTGTTTGACAGTGACCATGCAAGACCGGATAAAGCTTATACAAGTTTTTATTTTACGACTGACACAAAAGGCCACGCGAAGTTTGTGTTTGGTAATGGAGATATGCTTCGTAGTGCTCAAGCTTACTATTTTAACTCTAAAAGTTTTAGCGGGTCTCTCTATGCGGTCAGTTTAGTCCTCGAACGGGATGCTCCTCAAACAGTCAAAGTAGATTCTCTCCGGGTTAGAGATTCAAAGGACGCCAAGAAATGGTTACCATCAGACCTTATGCGGTCTGGCGCATCCTTAGAAGAATTCAACTTCAATCAGGATGGAACCATTGATTTTCAAGGGAAGCCTTTCGGCCGGCTTGTAGCATTCGAAGATCAAGTGGATGTGATCGGTTCACCCATTCCCACCCGCTCCGAGATGCGGGCAAAAACTCCAGATGAGAAAGGCGAAGAAAACGCGTCGGCAAAGTCCTGGATCATTCCCGGTAAGTCAAAATCAGAGTCATTTTATCTGGCTTGGGGTATCCGAAAATACAGCAGCCTATTGCGGCGACTATTAGGAAATCAATTCGCTACACTGAAAATATCCGATGCGGAGGCGGTGAAGCGTGAATTGCGAAACAGTGTAATCAATGAGGTTATCCATGAAATCGGTTCTTTTTATTTTGGCCTCCTCAGTTTGGGACTGTTTTTTAAAACGGTAATTACCCTAGGAGCTCCTTGGCGGCAGACGGTTTTCTCATTTACGTTGAGTGTTATTGTGGGGATAGCGAGTTTCCTGAATCTGTATCCCGTTATGCACGGGCGCTACAACCGCAAGCGGATTTATAGAATTCTAAATCGCAGATCGTCTGAAAAGAAAGCGCAAGAAAAGGGGGTTGCGCAGGCGACTTTGGCATCAAAGCCGCGCTCCGAGGTGAGGAAATCGGCAACGGTGGAACCATCGCAATCGAACATTCGAGCGCCAAAGCCTGAACGAAAGCCAGTTTCAATAAAGCTGGCGGTGTTAAACGGAGTCCGTTCGTGGATGGATGCAATACCGCCGGGGAAGATGTATATCGCAATAAGCGCGGAAACGCTTGCACGGCTCGGAGATGAGAAACAGGGCGGAAGATCGGAGGCTAGGCTTTGGAAGGAATTTCTGATTCTGAAGAAGATCTATGCGGAAAAACTTAAGGTCGTTATAACTGGCGATGTTGCCAGTAAGGCCGGGGGCAGGGTCAAGGAACTAGAGAATTTCGGAGGAAAGGTATTTACGGGCTCCGCGGGGCTGCATCTTCCCAAGGATGCGCAGGTCATTTATTTGACGTTTGAGGACCGGGACGAAGAGTCTCTGCCCGCTCAGTTACAGCCAAAGATCAGGGCGTCTTTTCATAATCTTCAGGAAGGGGACTTCTTGTCAGCTGTCCAGTTGTCCCTGTCTTCTTATCTGGATCAGGACCTTAGAGCTCTTCCGAACATCCGTCAATTCATTGCTGACCAGCTCAGTTTCAATGCCGCGCACGAACTCGAAACTCTCTTCTCATCCTGGGTGATTATCTCTGCGGCTGCCTAATCTGTACAATTGGGGTACTCCGTGAGGTGGAGGAGTTCGGGAGTCGTTGGGCTCATAATCATCTATACAAAACAAAAAAGCGAAGACCTCAAAATCGAAGTCCTCGCTTTGATGTTTATAAAAACTAGCGGGGGAACATTTCGAGAAATACTGGACCGAGGAAGCTTTGACGTTCGAAACCGTTGAATTAGTGAAAAAAAACGATTTCCGAACAAATTAGGCGGAGGTGGAGATAACAGTGTAAGCTTGAAGAACTTCGAGGACTTGGGCGGAATACCAGCCGCTCTGGTCGTAGCGAAAACCGTTGATTTGGGGCAATTGGTCCGGCGGAATGTCCTTTAAAGCGTACAAAATCCCGACACCAAAAGAACCGGCTCGATTGAGACCGAAAGCTGAATCCTTAACACGTCCTGCTAATCTCGGATCAAGCCGCTTTTGAAACGCTGCCAGGGTATCATGCTCCATGTCCGAGAACCCGATCACGGGAATCTTGTCTGAAGCCGCAAGTTGGGGAAACCCGTAATAGACCGAAGCAACTTTCCGCAACTCCGCAGCCCTCTGGCTGTATTTTCCCTGAAGAGCATCCGGGATGACCAGATGCAATTTGCCAATGTTCAACCCGGCGATCTCCAGAAGTTCTTTGAACATCTCTGGTGAAAGCGTGTCGATTCTGGCTTGTTCCACCACCACGATCACATCCTGTTTAAGATGCAGAATCTGCCATGGCCTGAAGGTCGGCATATTGGACATCCTCCCCATCAGCCTGATTTCAGGCATTATGGGCGTTAGGATGTCCGCTTGCGGTAGTTCTGCTGTCGTTGTTTTTCGCATCTCGGAACGGGACTGGCTGTTCCCATCCTTGCGCTTGTTCGTCGGCGTCATAACTTTGTCCAAGGTCATGTCGATACTGCCTGTCCTTGCCGATTCCATTGCTAACTTTCCACCCAATAATCTTGCAGATTTAGGAGGGGTTTGCACATTTAAACTTTGGATAACCCCTTCATCATCATTCCAAAATACAATACCCTGATCTTGGCCCGTAATAAATCTGTAACTATGCGATGTCTTGGAAAGAAAATGAATTGAAACTGGCGACCCGGTGGGAAACTCCTTAATTTGGAAACCAGCACCATCTTCTTTCCAGATAGTCATAACATTTCCTATGCGTTCACCAGTAACGAAAACAAGATTATTTCCCCCGTCGAAGAATCCTTCAAGAGATCTCATCGGTCTCTGCGTTTTTACACTTTTAACTTTAAAATTTTCGTCGGCTTGTTCACGCCAAACAAATATCCTCCCGTAATCGCCCGAGTCCTCCTCTGAAGTCGTAACAAGCACAAGATTGCCATCAAGATCGATCAAGGCTTTGATATTTGATTGATAACCGCTTGTCTTTAACGTTCTGACTTTAAATGTGCCATCTGCCTGTTCCTTTAAAATCCCTATTTCATCATCCTTGCCAGCAGTTGCAATTATCAACTTTCCATCGGCATCTTTGATCGTGTCTAGACCATAAACAGCCTCTGACCATCCTTTCAATGAATCACAAGAGAAACTTCCATCGTCACGTTCATGGAATAACTTCAAAGCTCGATATGTCTTGGCAACGATAACTAACTTCCCTTTGCTGTCATAGGACACGTTGTATGGCTCAGCCCAAAATTTCTGTGGCAATGACCGCACTCGGAATGTGCCATCAGGCAACTCCTGATATACCAGCAATGAGCCATATGGAGAATCGCCATATCCAATAACTATAGTCAATCTTCCTTGATCATCTCTTGTCGCCACGAGCTCTTCCGGATTACGATTCCCAAAAATGGGCATTGTTTTTAGACTGAAGTTCGCTCTGTTCTCCTCATCCCAAATTTTTATGCGCCTTACTTTTATTTGCTCGATAATATCCCATACTTTATCCGCCAAGCGACCGTATTTATGTCCAAGCATACCGACAAGCTCATCCTTGGTCTCAACCGTTCCAAGAAAATGCGCCCCGACGTCTGTCTCAGTCAGTAAAGTCAGCTTCCTCCGATTAATAAGCACCTGAAGTATGCCTCTCCCATCAGAGCCTAATTGGTCAAACTTCGATATGTCAACAGACCCATATCCAGCGGCAATTACCGTAATCTTTCCATCCTGGCCCCACACAGGATACGATTTATATGCCATACGTTCTTGAATAGAAATATCGATCTCTTGCATTCCTTCCCGACGATGATCTTCAAAATATGCCTTTCCATAGTCAGTAGACATCGTTGTTTCTTCAATATCCTTTTTATTAACAGTTTCTGCACTTCGTGAAATATTTTGCGTAGAAGAAGACATTTCCGTTCGGTCTCTGTCTGGCGAAATCGGATTCCATGTTGCATAAAATGTTTTTATTTTCGATGGCCCTAACTGATCATATAAAGTTCTCTTTGCGGCATCACTCAGAACTTCATAGGCCTCATCGATCTCCTTAAATTTTTCTTCCGCATCCTTTTTCCCGGGATTTCGGTCGGGATGCCATTGAAAGGCTAATTTTCGGTAGGCCTTCTTTATAACCTCAAGACTCGCATCTCTGGGAACACCTAAAATTTCATAATAATCTTTTTTTCCAGCGGTCTTTCCTGACGATAAAAAAACCTCTTTGAATCTCTTTTCTCCAACCTTCAATAGTGCTACTAAGTGTTGCAACCTATTGTCCGGCGACATTGTATGCATATTTAGAATCAATTGGCTTGATTGCTCATCTAAATACTCTAAATCAGAAATTTTATCCTCTCCTCCGAGATAAGACATAATTCCAATCCAATTGCCCGCCTGGAAATCTTTCAGCAGATCTGCTCTTTTTTCACTCAAATATTTCTTGAATAAATCTTCCACCCACATCACCAACAATAGATACCTTGAGTTATTGGATAAACGCATATACTCCGAGACAGGCCCGCCCCAACGAGAAAAAATTCCTTTCCACGTTGCGCTGTGCGTTCCTTTGTATTGGTCGACTTCCAAACCTTCTGACTCCATCATGGCGGCATATGTTAAATATTCCGTAATCCCCTCGCTAAGCCAATACAAGGGGACTCCCTCGGTAACAGAATGAAAAGCCTCATGAACTATTGTCTGAAGTTTTGTCTGATCCCGCAGACTGGCAGATACAATAATTTTTCTTAAAAATGGATCGTATTCGGGTGCAAAATCTTGATCAGACGTAAAAACAATATCATCAGAAAAATCTCGAAATGGTAATCCATGTCGGGTTGTATAATTCTTAACGATCTCGACTGCCCTTTGAACCATTTGCCTTTCTTCTCGATTTGGCTTCCTTGTGTTCAATAAAATAGCCTTCGACCGTTCTAAATGTTCGGATACCCTTTTGGTCAGATCGGCGTCCGAAACAGAGCCACCCATTTCCAATCTTCTTGCCTGACTATAAATCATCATTGGGGGTATATAAAATTTCTCTTGTCCACCTACGTGTCTTATTGCATTTTCAAACGCTCTTTGAACCCTCTCAATTGATTCCCGACGAAATACCTTATCGCCACTTGGCATTTCGGCCAACTGCGCAGTGTGCTCGCTCGCATTTCGCGACTCGGAGCGGGCGGAGGTTGTGGAATTTTTCAAGGCTTGTTCCATGGTCAATATAAGGGATGGAGTATCAACATTCGGCATGCTCTCGGCAACGGAAGCCATGATCCGAAGTTCAGACTTTGCTAAAGGCTGGTTGCCATTCCAAATCTCAAATTGTGACTCGGGCCTTGAGGCGGTATGCAGATTCGTGGGGAATTCATAAGACAAGCGGCCATCAGTCATAAGACGCTTGTAAAACTCTTCATGACGCGGACTGGGTTTAGTAATCCGCGGACTGACAACAAGGTAACTGATCCTTTTGGCTTCAAGGATGCGTTTGATCTTTTCTTTGTGAAAACCACCATAAACGAGAACAGACATCCTTGTGTCAGCATCCGTCGAAAAATACCTGTCGAATGCACTGGAAAGGGCACCATCTCTAGCGGCTGCAATCTCATAGAACTGGATGGCGTCCTTAATGTTCTGTTCCCACATTTTCGATAGGATAAGAGTCTTAGGTGCCTGGCTGAAAACAAAGCGGGCAAAAGAGTCCGTATCAAATGCCTTTAGACTTGTTTTAACGGCCTCGTATTCCTCCTGAGAAACTTGAAGCTCATTTAGACGATTGAGAAGACTGAGGATCTTGTAATATTCAAGGAGTTGTTTGTCGGCTGCGTCATGCAAGTAAGTTTCCGAGACCGCTTGTTCAAGCTTCATAAGTTCGCCGAATACTTCGCGGGCATCGATATGTTTCGCTTTTTCGATCACAGCCGGATCATTGGTCTTCATGGCCTCAAGAATAAAACTAATGAGACCCAACCCCTTCTCTTCTCCGTGTTTCCCGAGCAAAGGCATCGTCCTTCCAAGATAGGTAAATAAATCGAGCTTCTTGGAATCAAACTGTCTCTTCGTCTTGAGCCACTCCTTGAGTTCTTTGGGAAACCTCGAATCCACAAGCGACTTTAATTCCTTTTCAAGCGCCGTAAGGTCTTTTGTAATGGCTTCTTTCTTTGCCGCGGAAAGACGATACTGGTCGACATTTTCTTTGTGGAGTTTGAGGGAGTCCGCACCTATGAGGTTGAAATCCTTAGTCCGGTTGATATGAGCGTATTCCGCACCGCCGACACGAAGGTGATCCATCAGAAAGTAAGAGACCTTTTCTTTGATCTTTGAATCTTTGATGAACCCGAAATATTTATCTGTGGGAACTGGACCTTCGTAGCCTTCCTCAAAGACCGTCTTGACTCCGTTATTAGATACCAAATGGTTGATGATCTTTGCAATGTTCTCCTGAGCTTCAAGGGAATCGTGGGCATCTTGGATATACAGAACGGTTTTTCCGGATTTACCGTGGGAGAATTCATCGACACGCCCAAGTTCGGAAGGAATTCGGATCTCTTTACCTTGAGCTAGGCGAGAAATATCTTTTGTTGGAGAAGCTTCAGCTTTTGCTTGTGGCACAGTCACAGATGTCAAAATGAATGCTGCGCACACGAATATAGCAGTTCCTTTTTTCAGCATTGACTGAAATGACTTTTTGAAAATTCTTATCATCTGTAGTTTTCCTTTGACTTAGTAATCTCAATTTAAGTTTATCTTATTATTTTTAAATATATCTATAATGTTATATATTGCTATATATTACTATTAATAATTACTCTTATAATAACATTTCAGAGTGAAATTCAAGCAAATGCAGGAACAGCATAAAACTGGAATCGCTTATTCGAATTGGTGGAATGAGGTGAGGGAGACGGTTCCACCAGTCTAGCCCCACTTAAATTCAATTACCGCTTGCCCTTCGCCCTTGAAGCTTGCACCCGACCACTCCCTCTCATAATCTGTGAGACTGAGATGGAGTGGTCGGCTGCATTGAAGCGGGCTACGGGCAAGCTTTTGAGCCAAGTGTGTGCTGGATCTGGATAATTCTTCTTACTTCTGTTACCGAAAAATAGATCGTTTTTGATCTTGTCCATGTTCTTAATATCCCCGGGCACTTACCGGTCATAAAAATTAGAAGGCCTTAAAGAGAATTCTGCTTTTGGCTCTTATTCTGCTGGTTCATGCCCTGAGATAAAAATTATTTCAAGCTTAAAAACCTTCCCAAACCACGAACACCCCTGTCGTAAACGGACCTCCCATGAGGGGCTATGCGGTTTCAAAAAAGGTTCGTAAAAATATATTTCAAGCTTAGGAAGGTTCGCAAACGTTGAACGACGAGTTCTTAACGCCATGTCCTATGAGGGGTGTTGGCATCTTAAATCAGATAAGGGATAAGCAACGCATGATCATCACTAAAAGAGACGCGGAGATCCTGAGGATATGCCTTGAGCAGAAATTCCTGCTCCTTCGGCAGATCGCCAAGAAATTCTTTCCGAAGAGCCGCAGCATCTACAAGGTCCCGGCAAGAAGAGTGAATCTTCTGATGAAATACGGCTATCTGAAAGCAGTAAAACCGCGGGTGGGCCATGAAACGCTCTATCTCACCACACCCAGGGGCGTAAGCCATTTGAAAGGCCAAGAGCTTTCGAGGGGTCTTCGAGTGGTCGAGAATGTGGATCTAAAAACCTACGATCACGACGTCTGGGTCACGGACGTCCGGATCATCATGGAACAGGCGCCCTTTGATTGGACTTCAGAACGGATCTTGAGAAAACAGGCGGAGCGGTGCAAGGTTCCGGATGGAATGCTTTCTTCTGCCGATCATTATTCGTTCCTTGTCGAAGTTGAACGGACGCTGAAGAACAAACGTTATTACGAGCGCATGTTCCTGAACAACTGGAAACATTACAAGAACAAGGAAGGAACGCTGTTCCTTGTGGCAAAACAAACCATGATCCCGTGGTTTAAAAAACTCACCCGCTGCGATGACAATTTCTATTTCGCAACCATCCATGACCTGCTTGATCGCGAAGCCGATACGGAATTCGCGAATAAGAATAATGAAAAAATAAATCCTTACCAATCCTGCGACAACAATCCAGGGGACCCTGATGAATGCGATAAGGAATTTTTAGAAGGACACGAGGAATGCCTGAGATCCGCGGAAGAAGACAGGTTGGAACGTCTGAGAAAAGGAGGGGCCATCTCTGATCCATCCGAAACCAACGGACCGGGATAGTGCTGATAAATCCAGGGCTCTGACAATCGAAGATTTTGAGATGCCGGAACCGTCTCCAGAATATGCCCGGAATGGATCGTTGGCCCTCCTTGCCCGGTGGCTTGTCCGGCATTGGATCGCAGAACAAAAAAAGCAAGAGACTTCCGTCCACTTGACGAGAGGTGTATCATGCAGTCCTCGTTCGAAACGCCAGACCGGCGTTCTCGATCCCTGCCAAAAAGGAGGCCTGCCATCATGAAAAAAGCGGTCGGTTATCTCAGACGTTCCACGGAAAAACAGGAGCAATCCCTTGAAGACCAGAAAAGGGAGATCCTCGTTTTCGCGAAGCGGGAAGAATTCGAAATGACCGGCTGGTATACCGATGACGCGATCTCCGGAGCATTTTCCGAAAACCGGAGCCAATTCCAAGCCATGATCAAGGCCGCGCAGGAAAAATCACGGCCCTTTGATCTTATTGTTGTTTACGACATTGCGCGATTCAGCCGCGGTGACAATATCGAGGTCGGTTATTACCTGCACCTCTTGAGAAAAGCCGGAGTCGAGGTGCTTTACGTAAAAGAAAATCTCAAGGGCGACGATTTTGATGAGATCCTGCGGCCTGTTTTCCAGTTTAACGCGAACCTTTATTTGAAAAGTCTTTCCCGCGATACCATCCGCGGGCAAGTCACCTGCGCAAAAGAAGCCCGGTTTCTTGGCGGGCCGGTTCCTTACGGCTATAAGAGGATCGTAAACGAGAACGGGAAGTCTTCGCTTGTCCTGGATAGCGAGGAGAGACAATCCATAGTCCTGAGGATCTTCGACAGTTATGTTTGGAAAGAAATGGGATACCGGCATATCGCGGAAACGCTAAACGAGGAAGGACTTCTGGCCCCGCGAGGCGGCACATGGACTTCTTCCTGCATCCGGTCTCTTTTAATGAATCCGATCTACTACGGCGCTTTTGTCTGGAACCGGAGAACCTTAAGCAAATTCCATTCCGTCAGGAACGGCCTGGCTGAGAAAAAACCAAGACTTCCTCAGGGAAAGGTCGCGCACAACCCGGAAGCGGAGTGGTTCGTGAAAGAAAATGTTTATCCCGCGATCATCACAAAAGACTTGTGGCTTGCGGCACAAGAAAAACGGAAAGGTCGGAGCAAGTTCCCGAGTCAGTTCAGCGGCAGGGCGACCACCTCGAATTATCTTCTTTCGGGAATGATCTCCTGCACAAAATGCGGCCACACCTACTTCGGAACAACCAGGACAAACACGAAAAAGATCAAAACCCAGTCCTACACTTGCGGCGGGTACTGGAGCCGAGGCAATGCCGTTTGCGAGAATTTCTCTTTCGCGAGCCACCGGCTTGAGGGACATATCCTGCAGGGGATCAAGACGCGTCTTGGTGAAGAAAATCCCTATAAAGAGCTCTTGGGTGAGATCCAGGCGGAATTAAACAAACAGTTCGAAAATCCGACGCTTGGAATAAACGCCCTGGAGCAACGGGTCAAGGCGATCAACAAAAAGATCGACGACCTGCTTGACGCTGTGGCTCCGGAACATAAGGACATCCTGAACCGGAAGATCACCACCTTAAGCGAAGAGAAGAAACGACTTGAGGATGAGATCGCCACCTTGAAGACTAATTCGTCAACGAAGATCGACCTGGAAAAGGCCTCGCGAGAGGTTTTGGGCGGGATTAAGGACTTTGATCGGATCTTCACGAAAGAAGCGTCTGTGGGCGAAAAGAAAGCGTTTATCCGCCGTTATATCGGCGCCGTGCGAATCCTACCAAAAGAAAAAAAGGCTTTGGTCGGGTGGTACCCGATTCCAAAACCTTTTTCTCCAGTAAAGATGGTAGCGGGGGCAGGATTTGAACCTGCGACCTTTGGGTTATGAGCCCAACGAGCTACCGAGCTGCTCCACCCCGCGACGGTAAATATATCTGTCGTACAGACTTGCGCATTGTATCAGATTCTCCTGGCGAATCCTAGCGCCACTTTCCCATTTTTTGATCCTGTTTCAAATACGGTCTCGGAGGGTTTCCCGCTTTTTTTTTAAGTAACTAGGGTGCCCGCTCGTAGGACGCCTACTTTTTACACGGGTTATTTTGAGAAGATGCCTTTGAGCCCGCCCGAATTGAGCGCCGCGATATCGGCGATGATGGTGGGGACCGAAAATCCGCTTTGAAGCGCGATGTACTTCGGTTTCCAGAGCGGACAGAATTTTTCCTTATGTTTCCGGACGCCTCCGAAATTGTAAAAATGTTCGCCGCTCGTAAAAATGAACGCGCCGATCCGGTTCCAAAGCGGTGAGAACTCCCGGTTCTCTAGACCCGAGAGGGGGGCCATGCCGAGCGAGAACCATCGGTAGCCCTCCTGCTTCGCGGACAAAATGAGCGCAAGCAGCAGGCAATCCGTCACTCCCGCGGGCGCTCGGGCCGGATCGTACCGGATCAGATCCATCGAGAATTCTTTTTTTCCCGCGCCGGCGAAAAGGTTCGCGAAAGCCACGATCTCGTTTTGATGCCGGATCACGGCCGCGGGAAAATTCGCGAGGTAGGGTTCGCTGAAAAAACCGAGCGAAAATCCTTTTTCTTTCGTGTTCTTTTCGATGAGCCACGCGTCCGAGATCTTCTTGAACTCTCCCAAGAAGGCCGGCACGTTCTCCTTCGCGATCCTCTCGAAGATCAGTCCTTCTTTTTCAAAGTGCCGCGAGATCTGCCGGAGCTCTTTGCGGTCGCTTCCTTCGAGCGTGAATTCCGGCAGAGGGACCCACGCTTCTTCGCCGACCTTCAGCAGCGCAAACCCGAAATCAAGGTAGAGCGGCAAATGCTCCGCCGCAATCTCCGAAAAGACCGGCGCTCCGTCATTCATGTCCACCATCGTGCGGAACGCCGCGATCAACTCCGGCCACTCGCTTTCACGACCGATCGGATCGCCCAAGACCACCCAGCTTTTTCCGTGCACCGCGTACATGAGAAAAGATCGGCCGCTCCCGCTGAACAGGAACGATTTGTCGCCCAAGAGTGCGAGAAAAGCGTTCGCGTTTCCGGAGCTTTCGATCACTGGGGCCGCGCGTTTCAGGTCCTCTTCCGACGGCGGGACCGCCTTGATCCTCGCGGATTTCAGGAGATTCCAGATCGCGAACAAGGCCGCGAACACGATCACGCCCACGAACGCGCGCATGGAGCGCGAAACGTCCTTTTCGAGGCCGAACCGCCACCAGAGATGATGTGAAAAACCGACGTGCTTGAACGCGAAAAACGTCAGCCATCCCGAAGCCGTGATCGCGGTCATGATGGAAAGGAGCCAGCTCGGAGAGAACGCGTCCTCGGTCAGGCGGGTCTTCCGGTAAAAAAAAGACCGGCAGGGAAGGAGCAGGAAAAACATCGAGCATAAAATAACGGCTTCTTCGTAATCAAACCCTTTCACGAGCGAGAACAGAATGCCGGCGCCGAGAAGCGTCAGGGTCAGATAATACGCCGCGTCCAAGCGCCGCTGAATGCCTCGGGCCAGGAAAAGAAGGCCAACTCCGGCAAGACTGCCGAGGAAGTGCGAAGCCTCGATCGCAGGCAGCGGCAAAAAACGGTCGAGGAACGCGAGCCGGGAACTGACCGCCGGGGTCGCGCCGGAAAGAAGCAGAAGGGTCCCCGCGATGAACGTAGTGAACGAAAGCACGGTCGGCGCGAGCAGCGTCAGGAAATCGGGGATCTGCCGGTGGAGTTTTTTGAAACGGTTCCGTAAATGGCCCAGTTCGAACACCGCCATGACGACGAGCGACACCGCGAGCGGACAAAGGTAATAAATGAAACGGTAATAAAGAAGCGCGGTAAAAAGGAGATCCGCCGGGACATTTTTACTTAACACCGTCATGATCGTCGCTTCAAAGATCCCGAGACCCGCGGGGACCTGACTGACCATCCCGAACGTCTGCGCCAGCACGAAAACGCACAGGAACACGGGAAACGAGAGCCCGCCGCCGGAAGGGATCAGCGCGTAAAGGACCGCTCCCGCAAGGACCCAATCCAGGAGCGAGAACGCGGTTTGTCCCAAAGCCGAGGCAATGCCCGGAAGCGTGATCTCGTTATCTTTGAATTTGAAGGTCCAGCGAGACGAACAGACCCCGTAATAAGCCAGGACCACGGTCACGAGGAGGATCCCGGCCGCGGTGAAGGCCGTCGGGGGAAGGTGGAGGAACGGGACTGCGTTCACCGGGACCGCGAGGAACGTGGTCGCGAGGATCACGACCAGCCCGATCATGAACGTGACGTTGAAAAATAAAATGACCTTCGCGGCCTCGATCGCGGAAAGTCCCCACGCCGAATACATCCGGTACCGGATTGCGGCGCCGGATAACGCCGCGGCACCCACGCTGTTGCCGAGCGCGTTCGCCATGAAAGACGCGAGGACTATTTTCGAATAACCGAGCGGTCTTCCGGCGTACCGCAGCCCGAGCCAGTCATAACCCGTGAGTACGGCGTAGTTGGCGGTCGTCAGGAGAGCGGCGATCAGGAGCGAAAACTTCGGGAACGAAGCGAACCGCTCCGCGATATCGCGGAAGTGATGATGGCCGAGCTCGCGGTAAAGCACCCAAAGCCCGGCGAGGAAAAAACAAAACGCCGCCAGATGAGCGATCCTGGATAAAAGTTTCTTAGGCATCCTGTTCCGTTCTCATGGTAACCCTTTCATCGGCCAAACCATGCAGCTGGCACAGCCCAGAATGAACGCAATGAGATGCGCCGAGTCCGCGTGTTTTTTCACGTGGGGATCTTCGCCCGGTTGCGGCGGGAAAAAAAAGAAAACAGTCAAGGCGATCACCCCGAGACTGCTCGCGGGCCAGCGCCAGGAAGAAGTGAAAACCACGGCTCCGAGACATCCGAAATATCCCGCGGAAGGGCCGACGTCCCGGGTCATGGACAAAGGCACCGCGAACGGAATCTTTAAATGGTAAAAGGGGAGCAGGATGAGCGAGGTCAAAAGCAAGGTCGCGAAGTGGATGCCCCAAAAAGTCAACACGGCGCGCCAGGTTCCGCCGAACGCTTCGGTGGCTCCGACCAGGGCGAAGCTTAGGAGCATGGCCTGGAAGAAAGACGATTTTCGGTCCGTGAGGAACGCCGAAAGAAATAACCGCTCAAGCCGCCCGGTCCAAAGATCGTTAGGCGCGAATCCGTATTTTTCCATCCATCGTTCGGACAATTGGCCGCGGTGGGTTTGCGTCAGGAATCCCGCGATCAGGAGTCCGCAGAGTAACAGCAAAGTGAACGGCAGTATCATCGGTCCGGCTCCGGTTTAAGGTCGTATGATTTTACCCCTCCCGCGGTTTTATGCAACGCCGTACGCGCGTCTGATGGCTTCGGTCTGATCTGGAGGATGCGGGAATGAAAATCAACGTGTCCTCACGGTACTCGGTACCATTCGAATTCGACATTCGATTTAAAATTCGCCAAAATCTCTAGAGAGAGCATCTGACTAGGCAAAAGAGGTTCCCAAATACGTTCTACTCGATGGCCGAAGAACTACTTTTAAAAAATACTGTCTTCATGAAACTCCAAATATCCATTGAGCGGTTTGTCCCGTAAGGGGGAGGGTTGTCTTTTGACTCTCAAGTGAGGAAGGACCTTCGTTAACACATTAATTCAAGCGCGGTTTAGTATTCGAACAGAGCTACCAGAAAAACCATTTCTTAGATTTTTTTTCGACCGGGGCAACGACCACCACACCACTATTTACGCCTGCCCCCGCTCCCGCCGAAGTGACGGAAACAAAATTAGCGTTTCCGGTGCTCGGGTTGTATACCGTTACGGCCTGCGTCTGCTCTTTATTTTTACTCGTGACAGAATCCCAGGTAACATTCTTGTACGGATCCGGTTGATCGGCTGTCGCGTTGGCGCTTTTTTCTTCAACTTTGATCTTGACGGGTTCGGCTGTTTTATCTGGGGCGGTTTCGCACCAACCCGCACAAACGTTCAAAAGAAAAAAACAGATCAAGAACAAAACGCTTCTAGCGGCCATAAGGATTCTCCTGGGTTCTTGCGGTTTGCGTGGCATAACTATCCGCCGCGCCTTGAATCGGTGCCTGGGTAACTGCCAACACCGTTCCGACCGGATGCCCTACCGGCGAGACAGTCTCATAAGCCGTCTTTCCGGCGCACCCCGTTAAGGAGATCAAAAGCAATATTCCCAAGATCATCCGCGTCATTGGAGCGCCTCCAAGAGATCCCCGGCTTGTGCCGGGCTACTGAGAACAACCGCTTTGGCTTTGCTATATTTATCAAGCGCTTCTTCAACCGTGACCGTTCCTAGTGCCTTTGCCTCCTGGCCGAGCTCCATACCGGTGTCGGGATCAAGAACACTTTCACCGGGCCTTGAAAGACGCAGCACTTGGCCTTTGGCCATCCCGCTCTGCACGCCGGCATTGACCAGAATCATGCTGTTTTCGTCAACTTTAATGACCTTTCCCTTCCAAGGGATCGTGCCCATCTGGGTTGCAATATACTGGACTGCGCGATCGATCGCCATCTGCGTTGCTTTACCCATCGGCGTTTTCTTGAATCCGTCCTGCCCGAAACCGACGCCAGCCACGCTAGCGGAAAAACCAACGCCGCTTGAAGACGCGTCCCCTTCCACCCGCTGCGAATAAAGGACTTGGGACGTGGTCGTATCGATCAAACGGATAATGATCGCGACATGTGCTGTTGCGGACCTGCTGTGGAGCGAAACCCCGTAAAGACTGAGCCCCTGACCGCCGCCTGACTTCTCTTCCTCGAACTCAGTGACTGCCCCCTGAACGAGGATTTGGGCCTTTTTGATGTTTCCTGTCTGCGCGCCTGCCCCGGCTTTCGAAGCGCGGGTACTGGCCGCGAGATTCTGCTCGGCAAGGACCGCGTTCAACGCCTGGCGTTCCAGCACAATGAACTGCCCGCTCTGGATCAAGGAATCGGTCAACATGTCGGCCGTGCCGGTACCGATCTGCCATGCGCCGGCTGCATTGGTCTTGTTTTCGAAATCTGACACTGCAACCGTCTTCTTCAACGCTGCCGCATGAGCTATCCCGCTACAAAAACTTACAAAAAAGAAAACACCGACGAAAAACATCATTTTCCGCATAGGTCAAGCTCCTTGTTGGATTGTTTAAGAAGGATAATTGTAACTTAAAATCGAACTTACGTACAACGCTTTAAGAACGCAGGATTTCAATGAAAGCGGCCGCGAACTTTGGAAGATGCCTTGTTTTTTCCGGATAATCCCACGCCCCGAACGGCCCAGCATCGGATCGCCCTTTGTTTCGAGCAGCCAACGAAAGCACGTTATAAGCCTAATGCTAATGGATGTGAGAGAGAAAATTAAGGGTGACCTTATGAGGAATATGCTTTGTGCCACAAAAATGCCACAAGAGCCTATAAACCAGCCAAATTCCCCTCAGCGAGTATCTGATTGGGCATCAAATGTTCTGCTCTTGTGAGACCGGTTCAACTAGTCAAATACTGTGCAAGGCTCAAAATTCCCCTTGGTAAATCACCCGGAGGGGATGCGGAGGGGATGCGTGGTCCGTGACATGCGGCTCCCGGGTTGTTATAATCCCAAGCAATGTACTTTATCTATTAAACAATAACCCTAGAGAAAAAGATTTCGTCTGCCGAAGGGGGGCTCATGAGGGACCGGAACTTAAGGAACGTTTTTTTTGCATTAATGATCACGTGTGTGGTAGGGGCCATCCCGGGGTTCGCGGAAGTGGCCACGGCTCCGACTACGGAACAAGCCACGCAACAGACCGCGCAAAGGACCGCGGAAGAGGCGCTCGCGCTCCTTAAGGAAGGGAACGCCCGGTTTGTCGCTATGAAAATGGAGCATCCTGAAGAAAGTGCCGCGAGGCGGGAAGAAACCGCCGCGGGCGGACAGAAGCCTTTCGCTGTGGTCCTCGGCTGCGCGGATTCGGGGGTGCCGGTGGAAATGATCTTTGACCGCGGGATCGGGGACATTTTCACGGTGCGGGTCGCGGGGAACATCGCCGTGGACAGCAGCGTGATCGGTTCTCTAGAGTACGCGACCGGTCATTTGCACGTGCCTTTGCTGGTGATCCTGGCTCACACGCAATGCGGGGCGGTCGGGGCCGCGGTTTCGGGGGAGAAGCTTGAGGGGAGTCTCGGCGATATCCAGGAACAGTTCAAATCGGTTGTGAAGGAAGCGAAACTGGAATATCCGGAGCTGAAGGGCGCTGCGCTCACCGACAAGGTCGCGGAGCAGAACGCGTTTCAGGTGGAACGGGACCTCCGGGCTGAAAGCGAAACGATCCGGGACCTAAGCGATCAAGGTGCGCTCAAGATCGTTGCCGCGATCTACGATGTGAAGACCGGCGAAGTGAAGTGGCTTGAAGAGATCGGGCGAAAATAAGAGAACCGCGAGCGAATGGGACGGGGTAATTCCGGGGAGGGGCCATCACTTAACTCGACGGTATTGGAACACTAAAGTGCAGCTTCACTCGCGGGTGGCGGATGGTTTAAAGTCGACACGACGGGTCCAACTCTAATTGTATAGGCGGCCACTCACCTATTTTTAAATTAACAAAAGGGGGAATGAAGTTGGATAACGTAGAAAACAATCTTATGCTTTGTCCGCTTTGCGAAAAAGAAAAGAAGGTTGAAAAGAAAGAAAAGGTTCTTTATGGAGTGTCCGTCTGCCGAAGTTGTTACTACAAGCTCGCCAATCGCAGGCAGATGGCGTTTTTTGTGGATATCTTAATATGGCGAGTCGTTCAAACAATCATCGCAATGCCGCTTATCGTGGCGCTTATGAGACGAGGAGTGCCTCACGGCAACGTACAGATTTTGGCAACAGGTATACTCTGTCTTTTACTCCTCGTATTTTTCTTTAAAGATGGGTTCGGCGGATACTCTCCCGGGAAAGCGTTGTTAGGATTGCGGGTTGTAGATCAATCGACGGGTGAGCCAGCAACCTTTCTTGCTTCTTTCAAAAGAAACTTGATATTGATAGTCCCTATTGTCCCTCTCTTGGTTGCCATCAGGCTGTGCAAAGGACACCGATGGGGCGATCGCTGGGCTAACACCAAAGTAATCTGGAAAAAGCATGAGGACAAAGCCCCATTTTTAGTGGGCAGCCCCTCCTGAGGACGATGCTGATTTTTGGAAGCTAATCGAGCAGTTTAAGAGGAAGAAATAGAGGAAGGAAATGGATGAGCTCGTTGCGGAATTATTTAAGATTCATACTTGGATATACGCGGCGTTATACTGGGGTTGTATTATTTGGGCAACTCACCGCGCTAGTGTCAAAGTAGGAATAAGGGGGGTCATCATTTTTGGGATAATATTTATGATGTCGTTACTCATGACTTTAGCGCATCCCGTTTTTGAAGGTTTCCTTATCTGCGGCTTCATAGGCCTTATGAATTATGTTTTTGAAGATAATCACAGGCATTAAGGTGCGGACCTTTTTCCAAGCATGTAGAGTTTTGGCGCCTACTTTGCCTTCCTTCTTCATTTTTGATTAATGAAAATCATGGCGTTCCCTGAGCCGGGGGTTTGGTGAGAAAGGATCTGACATGAAAGTCATTGCGTTCAACGGAAGTCCCCGCAAGGAGTGGAACACGGCCCTTTTGCTCAAGAGCGCGCTTGAAGGCGCGGCCTCGCGCGGGGCTGAAACGGAACTGGTGCATCTTTACGATCTGGATTATAAAGGCTGCACGAGTTGTTTTGCCTGCAAGCTCAAAGGCGGAAAGAGTTACGGCCGCTGCGCGATGGAAGACGGCCTGACGCCGTTCCTGCGGAAGATCGAGACCGCCCAGGGGATCCTCCTGGGGTCGCCGGTGTACCTCGGCTGCGCGACGGGCGCGATGCGGTCTTTGATCGAGCGGCTGGTTTTTCCTTTTTACACGTACACGGACCCGCCGGTGTCGCTTTTCCCTGAGAAGGTGCGTGTGGGGGTCCTCTATGCTCTCGGAGCCACGGAAGAAATGGCGGTCCAGCTAGGCTGGGATCAGAGTTTGAACCAGACGGGTACCGTGATGGAAAGGATCTTCGGGCCGGCGGAGACCTTGCAGGTGTATGACACGCTCCAGTTCGATGATTATTCCAAATATGTCGCGTCCCGTTTCGATCCGGTCCACAAGGCTGCCCGCAGGAGGGATATTTTCCCGCAGGACCTCCGGAAGGCTTTTGAGCTGGGCGCCCGGTTAATTCCCCAAGAAGATTGAAATGAAAATAGACCGGTACCGGATACACCACGGTGCTATTTCGTCGCCTCGGGGACAGGTTGAATGAGTAATCCTTATATCGCTTTTTGTATGAATTGCATCGTATGGAGAAACTGTTAGCCATGAAAAAATTGATTTTTATCGCGCTGGTTCTGTTATTTCAAACAAGTGCTTACGCGGCCATTCATACGGAGACCGTGGAGTACAAGGATGGTGCTACTCTCTTGCAGGGGTATCTGGCCTATGACGATTCGTTTCAGGATCCACGGCCTGGCGTTTTGATCGTCCATGAGTGGACAGGGATCGGGCCTTATGTCGAACGCCGTGCGCGGGAGATCGCCGGGCTTGGCTATGTCGCGTTTGCTGCGGACATTTACGGAAAAGGTATCCGGCCTAAAAATAAGCAAGAAGCAGCAATGCAGGCCGGGATCTACAAAAAAGACCGCGCGTTGCTACGCCAGAGGGTGAACGCGGGTCTTTTGAGACTTGAAAAGGATCCCCGGGTCGATCGCTCACGCCTCGCCGCGATCGGATACTGTTTCGGGGGGACCACCGTTTTGGAACTGGCTCGAAGTGGGGCGGATGTCCGCGGCGTGGTAAGTTTCCACGGGGGTCTGGACAGTTTGGCCCCGCAGGATGCCAAGAATATCAAAGCGAAAGTGCTTGTGCTCCACGGTGCCGATGATCCCTTTTCCCCGCCCAAAGATGTGGCCGCGTTCCAAGAGGAGTTGCGCCATGCGGGAGTTGATTATCAGATTGTGCTTTACGGCGGCGCTGTCCACGCGTTCACAAATCCCGATACCGGGAATGATCCATCCACAGGGGCTGCGTACAATGCCACTGTGGATAAACGTTCCTGGGAGGCCATGACGCGATTTCTCAGAGAGATCTTCATGCGGCGGAAACGGGGAGAGGAAAGCGAAGCATGGGAACGAAAGTGTAGCCATTGTTGAAGAATAAACGCCATTTAAAAAAGGAGCAGAGCTTATGAAAAAAATAATGTGCGCGTTGGTTGTGATGTTCGCTTTATCCATGGTTTCGGGTACTGGAATTACCCTGGCCTTGGATAAAAAGCAGGGTAAGACTTATCCGGATGTCAAAACGATCACCAAGGAAGAGCTTGCTCAAAAACTCGCAAGGAACGAGCCGATCCAGATCGTGAATGTGCTGAGTCCCGATTATTACAAGTTGGGAATCATTAAAGGATCCAAGAAAATTCCGTTGGATCAATTGGACGGCCGCATCCATGAACTTGATAAAACCCAAGAAGTCGTGACTTATTGTGCAAATTACATGTGCACCGCCTCGAGAGAAGCCGCCAGAGATCTTGCAAAAAAAGGTTTCAAGGTTCGTGCTTATGAAGGTGGCATCGAGGAATGGACGAAATCAGGGCTTCCACTCGAAACTCAGGGATCTTCTAAAAAATAGAACTGTACCGAGCATCCAGAGCAGTCGGGAGGGCCTATAAAATGGATGAGCAGAGAATCGTGGATTGGGAAACACTTTACCGGGAACAGGATGTTGAGAAGATGCCCTGGTTCACGCCGGAGTTGGACCCTGATTTTGCCGAAGCCTTGAAGAGTCTCAAGATCCACGGGCATGTGTTGGACCTCGGCACCGGGCCGGGAACCCAGGCGATCGCCCTAGCAGAGCTCGGGTTTGACGTGGTCGCGAGCGATATTTCAGAGTCCGCAGTCCGGAAGGCCGAGGCCCGAGCGAAGGAAAAGGGCGTGGCCATCCGTTTTGTGAAAGACGATATTCTCGCAACCCGGCTTCAAGGTCCGTTCGATATTATTTTCGATCGCGGAATCTTTCATGTTTTTCCGCCCGAAAAAAGGAACGCTTATGTTCAAAGCGTCGGCGGCCTGCTCAAAAAGGGCGGTTCTCTTATGCTGAAATGTTTCAGTGACAAGGAGCCTCCTGGGGAAGGTCCCTACCGGATCTCCGAGGAAGAGATCCGCCGCTCCTTTGTCCCGACTTTTCAGATCCTGACGATCCGCGCGGGTTTCTTTAAAGGCGTCCGTCAACCCAACCCCCACGCCCTCTTTTGCATCCTGGGTAAAAATGTGAAATGAGATAATCGACTCTCTTGAAAATGTGATTTCGAAAGATTACCTTTTAAATAAAAAAAGGAGCACAAGAATGAAAAAGATGGCATGGAGGATGGGCATTCTGTTCATGGTTTTGCTTGGAATTTCAGAAACGGCATTTGCAAAGCATCACCATCCATATAAAAAAGAAGATGACCAGGATAATAAAGATAATGAGGGGAGGAAAGTGGCATGCTTCGTTAATGGCGTCAAACAAATGGTCAAATCAGAAAATGTTTGTAAAGACTTTAACGGCATAGTGATGACCGACAAAACTCCTCAAGGAGCAACGGCTGTATCAAAGGAAAAAATAACAGAGCAAAAAACACAAAGCAAATAGATTGCTCAGGGTTTACTGTTTTGCCACGTTCCGGGATTGGGCGCTATTTTTGCAGTCACGTTTTACTGGCTCCAAAACCGAGGTGTAAACGGATCGATATCCCGTAAACTTTAGCCAGGCGCGGAGAGGCTAGGATGAAAAGAGCGATGCAGGGCGCAATGATTTTGGGGGTGGGGGCCGTGGCTTGGTTCGTTTATAGGTCCGGAGCGCTTGGGCGGATCTTGATAATGATCGAGAAGGCGGGGTTTTGGGGGCCGTTCATTTTCCTTGGGGCCTACGCGCTTGCCTGTATTTTTTTCGTACCGTTCGGCATTTTTTCTTTTTCCGGAGGCATGCTTTTTGGATTTTGGAGAGGGTCGGCCCTGAGCGTGCTGGGGAACGGGCTCGGGTCCGTGGCCGCTTTTTGGATCGGTCGTTATCTGGCCCGGCGGTGGGTCGAGCGAGCTCTTGCCGGGAACGCTTTCTTCAAAAGGTTTTTCGGGGCCCTGGAGCAAAAAGGGTGGAAGATGGTCCTGCTGGCACGGCTGTCCCACGTCTTTCCGTTCTCGGTCGGGAATTACGCCTTCGGAACGACACGGATCCCGGGTTGGCAATATGGGGCCGTGACCGCCCTCGGGACGATCCCTTCCGCGATGATCTTCGCTTATCTGGGGGCTTTGACGGGGCATATCTCGTTGCATCATCACGGGGCATGGCCTAAAATGCCGGCAGAATGGGCGGCGATCATTTTGGGGTTTGTCGCGACCGTGGCCTTGTTCTTATTCGTCCGCCGTATGGCCCGCAAGGCGTTGATCAAGTCGGCGGTGTTATAGGCGGGAGGCCTTTCCCGTCAAGAAAATGGAAATGTCATACTTGGATCCGTCGTCATGTTCTTTGGCTTCGCGCTTACAGAGAAAGAAAAATGATCTCAAAAGAAGAAGCGATAAAGATCGCGTGTCGGTATTGGAAGCTCAAAAGACCTCTTGAGAGCGCCGGTATGCAGCGTTGGGAGCGCTCGGTGTGTAAAGGAAGTACCGATCGCACGCCCAACGACGATTTTGAGATTCCGCCGCAAAAGAAATTTTTCAAAGACTGTTGGATCATCGAAATGTTCGATACCCATGTCAAAGATTATTCGCCGGCTTATGTTGTTTGGGTCGAGCGGAAGACGGGAAACGTGGTCCGGTCCGGGATCTATGAGGTTCATTGCTTCTATGATTTTAGCCGCTGGTTCATTGAAACGACGGGAAAAAGGGAAAACAAACATAAACTGAACTCCGACTTGAAATAAAATCGGAGGCAGTCCTGTAGGTGCTGGTTACTCTAGGCACGGATAGTAACGCCTCTTGATCTCATAACCGGGAAAGGGAGGGGGCCATGCAGAAAATGGCGCTGAGTGTTTCGGGGATCCTTTTTTCAGTCGTAGCGATCCTTCACGCCTGGAGATTTATGATGAAGGTGCCGGTGACTTTTGGGGAAACGCAGATCCCTTTGGAGCTGAGCATGATCGGCGCGCTGGTGTGTTCGTTTCTGGCCCTTTGGATGTTCATTGCCGCAAAAACGAAGTAAACAGGACGCACTGATGAAAACCGGGATCGCATTGATCAAGAGCGATATTACCCAGGTGAACTGCGACGCGATCGTGAACGCGGCCAATAAAACCCTGCTCGGAGGCGGGGGCGTTGACGGCGCGATCCACCGGGCCGCCGGTCCGGAGCTACTCGAAGAATGCAAAGGCCTCGGGGGTTGCGAAACAGGCGAGGCCAAGATGACGCAGGGATATCAACTGCCGGCGCGTCACGTCATTCATGCCGTGGGCCCTGTCTGGAACGGGGGAAAGTGCCGGGAGGAAGAACTTTTGGCCGCCTGCTACAAGAACTCATTGACACTAGCCCAAAAGCATCGCTTGAGAACGATCGCATTTCCCTCTATTTCGACGGGAGCTTACCGGTTTCCCATCCAAGAGGCCGCCGCCATTGCCGTGGGAACGGTAAAAAAATTCCTGGAGGTGAACCCGGAAGTGTTTGATCAAGTGACCTTCGTTCTGTTTTCAGCCCGGGACCTGGAGATCTACAAAAGCATCCTTTAGGGGTTTTGCGGGTCGGTGAGCTTTTCGGGGTCTTGCCAAAACCTAAAAGGTCGGCTAGGATTCTTTTAGAAGCGGTGATTTACAAAGGTTGCTTGCTCCGCTATAGAAATGTGCTAAGCGCCGGGAGATTGATTCTCCGCAAAGCCGCGCCGTTTGAGCGCGGCTTTTTGCGTTTGTGCGCGGTTTGTGACGCAGAATAAATCCGCCGGGCCGTGTAGCGGAGCACCGGATTTTCTAGAAAGGCCTCTGGTGCCATTCATTCCCTTCCTTTGATGACCGGGGGGGTAAACACCCCATAGTATCCATGGTGCTTCCGGGCTATCGTGAGGGCTGCGATAAAGATTTTTTTCAAAAACAACAAAAAGGAAACGCCATTTCAGAGCGATGGTTTTATCGTTGCTGAGCCGGTACGAAGGCAGCTCTGCCGGAAGGCGCCGAACTTCAAAGGAGATGAATTATGAAAAAGCTCATAGGTCTCATGTCCGTTTTTATGCTTTTGCAGAGCTTTCTGTTCTTCTCTAATGCCAGCCCGTTGTTTGCGGACGATGCGAGGAAAAAAGGTCCCGGGAGCGCAGGCGCAGAAAAGACCGTTCAGGACATTCAGGCAAAATGCAAAATCATTGATGAGGCCACGTCGTATAAGAAAGTGGAAGTGTCTCCGGACGCTGCGGCAGAAGAGGGGAACGCGAGCGACATTCTGGCGGGGTATTTTGAGGGTGACGCTTTGAAAAAGATCGCCACCCATACCTTTGGCGAAAAGGGTGTGGGGGTCACCGAATACTATTACGATCATGATCAATTGATCTTTGTTTCATGGCATACCCCCAGCTACGAAAGCAAGCCGTCCAAAGAAGGCTATGGACAATTCTACTTTAAGGACGGTAAGTTGATCGAGTGGATGGATGCCGGAGGCAAAGTTGCTGATGAAGGTCCGGTGAAGACGAATGACTTGTATGCCAGGAGAGAAATATCCGTTAAGGGATGGGCGGATGAAGCAAGAAAGCGGATCGAGGGACGTGTGAAGGTGTAAGGTCGAGAGTGCCATTAGAGCGGCGATTTAAATAGGTTACTTGCTCCGCTATAAAAATGTGCTAAAGCGCCGGAAGATTGATTCTCCGCAAAGCGGCGCCATTTGAGCGCGGCTTTTTTTTGCCCGCCCTTCCGGTTCGGCGGATAACATTCTTGGCCTCCACCCCAGTATTGCGGTAAAATGACTCCCATAAATCAGACGTTGTTCGTGTCGAGGGCTTGGAGGGACGGAAGCCGGTAAGGTAAGTTAACGAAAGGGAAATTCTATGCGTAAATCCGTAGTTGCGGTTCTTTTACTCGTCTTCGTGTTGGGCGGCATTCCGGGGCCGGCTTATGCGGTCGATTGTACGAAGGACACTCTGGCCGATAAGTTCGGGGATTGGTTCGGCAATCTCGGTAAAAAGGAAAAAGCGAAAGAAAGGCACATCGCCGCACGCAAAGCGAATCGTCTCGCGGACTGCACCGAAAAAGAAGCGAAAAAAATCAGGGGCTAGCCCTCTCTCAGGGAACACAAGAAATAATCGGACCGGAAGGGGGGACAAACAAAAACTCACGGCGAAACCGCGGCTCAAAAACCTTCGCGACTATCTCGTCGGGCAGATGTATACTCCGGCCTATGGATAATCCATAATCGTGACCGGACGCCGTTTCGTAGTTCAGTCCAAGATTCCACTCATCCTATTTTGAGGAGGAGCCGATAACCGGAGGTGAGAGTTAGCGGCATAAAGCTCTCACGGACAAAATTTAAAGGACACGGAGATGGAAAAGAAGAAAAAGTTGTCAACCCTTGTACTGACAGGATGGTTATTGATCGTGTATGGTTTTTCTTCTTTCTTTTCCGGATGCTGGGTTATTTTCCTCTTAACGACTCTCTTTGGCATGCTCCATAAGCCCATTTCAGGCTATCACTCCCTCATGTCCGCGTCCGCGGAGCTTTTTATGAGTATTTTTATGGTCCTCCCCAATATGTTCGTTGCCATAGGGATGTTCGTAGGGGGAATGGGCGTCTTGAGACTCAAGGTCTGGGGACGGTGGATCGTGACGCTGGTCCTTCTTATCGATTTTATGATGAGGTTGTTCCGGATGTATGCCTTTTCGTTTTTCAATATAGCGTTAAATGCCAGTGTCGGAAGGTCCAATAACGAATTAACGGCCTGGATGTTCTTCCTGTCGCTTTTTATGGAACTTCTGATCCTCCTTTATTTCACTCGCCTCGAGGTGAAAGAGCAGTTTAAGTAATCCGGTTGCTTGCCGCCTACCGCCGAAGGAGGCATATTCCCCCCTCCACCTGCGGGAAAATGTGGATAACGTGAAACGGAAAAAACTACTAATACTGTCATTGTTTCTGAACCTCCTGTTTATTTTTCTGCTTTATAACACCTATGTATTACACACCGGAGTGCGGCACCGCATAGAAAAGTTTTTAAAGGCCCATAAAATATCTTCTTATGAAAACGTCAGAAATAATGACGACTTTAAGGACCTTTATGTCGCTTACCGGCGTAAGCAAGCCAATATTGTGATGCTGGGCGATTCCGTGACACAAGGAGTGGAATGGAATGAACTCATGGATCGAAATGACATTGTCAACCGGGGGATAGGCGGGGATAACACACTCGGGATGTTGAGGAGGGTCGATTTTGTTTATCAGCTGGACCCTAAAATATGTTTCATCATGGGCGGCGTCAATGATATGAAGGACGGCATTAGCGCCGAAGAGGTTTTTGATCGTTATAAGAAGATCATCGTCGGCTTAAAAGAGCACGGCGTTATCCCGGTGATCCAATCCACTTTTTATTCCATAAAATTATCGAGCGAGAAAACAGATGCGCTGAACCGGTTGTTAAAACAATACGCCGAAAGGAACGGCCTGTATTACATGGATCTCAATCAATTTTTAACAACGAATAAATCATTTAATTCGGGGTGCAGTTTTGACGGAACTCACCTGACCGGCCAGGGTTATAAAATTTGGGGAAGGGAAGTCGAGAACGCATTGAAGAAATACGGTTTGTAGAAATTCATTTTATTTACCCCTCAGAGGACGAAGAATAAACGGTATAGCAAAAAATAGCATTAGATAGCTCCTGAAATTCTCTTACCCCTTCGACATTCCACCCGTTTGACAAATTTGAATTCAGGTGGCATTCATTAGTAAATTCTTTATAAAAAGGCTTAGGGCGACCATGAAATTTTGGCAGTCCAAGTCATCATTCAGTAAATAAAAACATAGACTTGGGCAGGAGCCTATGAGCAAAAGAACAACCCACAAGTCGAAAATCTACCTCAGGGCGCTAGCGCTTCTCACGCTAGTCGTCTTTATCTGCACGGACACGCTGTTCTTTCCTTCCCGCTCGCTTGCCGCTACGGGATCCACGACTCTTCTAGAGGGACAAAACACCCGGGACCTTTCCGCCTCTGCCCAGGCTTGGGAAACCCGGGTGCCCTCAGAACTTGGCACGGTAGATGAAATCTACCGCGTTCCTCGGGACTTGGGACTAGGGACTCGTTTGGGTTCCTCGTCTGACGAGTCCCGAGGTACGAGTCCCGCATCCCGCTTTGTCATATTTATTCAGGACGCCCACGACTCAATGGAGGCCCAGGAGAATATCGCCAAGCTCATCGAACACTTTGTAGCGAAGGAAGGCGTCAAAACAGTGTTTGAAGAAGGCTATGAAGGGCCGGTCCCCACCGACGAGTATTTCGGATTCATCAAGGAACCCGCGCTGAAACAAAAAGTTTCCTATTTCCTCCTGGATCGCCTCCGCATCGGCGGTGCGGAATATGCACATATCAATCGGCATAGCCGATTAGACACAAAACTGGAGACCCCGGACCCTAGCCAAAAAATGAATCGAGTTTCGAGTCCCGAGTCCCGAGTCCCGAACAATGATTGGGAGTTGATCGGCGCGGACAGCATGAAACTGCATCGCGCGAACGTCGACGAATACCGCTTTTCCGCGGAGAAGAAGCAGTCCATCGGAAGGGACCTTCAGGAGCTCGACAAAGAGCTTCAAGGCCTTGTCGTGAAGCGTTTCCCCAAGGAGCTTTATCAATGGCTGAAGGTCAAGGAACAGTTTGATGCGAAGAAACTGGATCTTTTTACGTATCTTGGCAGGACAATGTCCCTCGTGCGGAGTAAGGAGCACGGAGTAAGGAATGGAAACTCGCCGTACGCCGTACACCGTACGCCGTACGAAGACGCAGCAGTTCCCTTGCTTCGTTTTATCCTCGAAGCCGTCAGATCAAATGATCCGGGGGTGATCGAAAAAGCGAAACGTATTGATGCCCGCGAGGTTTTTGGAGAGCTCATTAAACTTGAAGATGCTGTCGCAGGGACTTATCTGAAGGAGGCAACGGATCAAAAGCTTTTCGAATATTACAAGATCCTCAAGCTTCTCAAAAGGTTGAACGAGCTGGAGGTGACACAGGAAGAATACGAAGCGGCGAGGGTCCACCTGGCGACGTTCAACACGAGATCTTTTGGAAAGTTCATTCATCAAAATAGTTCTAAGCCGCTCGTGCTTTCCAAACAATGGGAAAGGAGCATTCAGGACGCCGTCCGTTTTTATGAGATCGCGAAAGAACGAGGCCATTCTCTTTCCGAAACACTTGATAAATATCTCATTGCCGGGACTGCAGACCACAGACAAGAGACCAGAGACCAAAAGCTTCAGTCTGTAGTCTCCGGTCTTCAGTCTTCAAAATTGGCCGGCATCGAGCCGGCAATTTTGGTGTACGGCGGCTTTCACAAAGAAAATATCAAGCGGATCTTCGAAGCCAAGGGAATTTCGTATGTGGTCGTGAGCCCGCGCATCACCAAGTCCAGCCCGCGGCATCAGGATTATTACAAACGTCTCATGACCGAAGGGCAATTGCCCTTCGAGGTCCCATTTCAATTGGCATCTGCTACCAGGACCATACCTATTTTAGCGGAATCCTATGGCCGTTCCGAAATCCAGGCACTTTATGATGCTGCGCGTCTTCATCCGGATGTCGATGTCCAGCTTCTTGACCGGTATCTGACGGTTACAGCCTCCGGCGGAAGCAGTCAAGCAATCGTCTCAACGATCCGTCGAGGATCTGCGGCACCCCATCTTTCCGTCAGCATTTCCCGCTCCCAGGTGCGGAAAAAAGAAAATGAAAAGCTGGCTCCTGGGAAATCCTCGTTTTCTGTTAGACGTCCCGACCAAAATTTTGAAATAGATCGAATGCGTCGAAAGCTGGAAGATTTGGTGCAATCATTGACAGAGCTGGAATCTTCGGTTGCGCAGACCGCGGGACAGTTACGCGTAAAACTTTGGATTTGGGCGTTGCCGGTCATGGTTATTTTATGGGTTCTTGAGGCATGGCGCCATTACGACATTTTTTATTCCCTTGTTATCAAACTCAATCAATCTTTCAAACAAGAACTCTCGGAGTACGAGGTAACGGGAAAACGTTTGATTTCCCTGGCGCCGGCAGCGCGCGTGAAAATATTAAAAGATTCCCCGAACAGCTTTGATGAAACACTGCCAAATCTTTTAAAAGAGATCAGCGAAAAGATGGGGAAGCGGATTGACGGGATGGGTACTTCCCAACAGGAAGAGGCGAGCGATTTGTCTGATGCCAGGCGGAAACTGGACCGAGCTGCTTTTGTTTTTTATGCGCAATTACAAGGCGTAAAAGAATATAAATTTAATAAACCGGAAATGTTAAAGGATAAGTGGATCAATCAGGACTGGCTTGACTGGACAGAACAAACGTACGCGCTGGTAGCCTGCGAAGCCGAACTTTTTACAAGGGCGGCGCTTTTTGCGGAAGATCTCCCGGAAAACAGCCCGGATGAGGAAGCGCTTTCCGCTTTATTTGATTCTCTTGGCCGAATATCCCAGACCGCGCAAAAGGTGATCGACCTTACAAGACCTTCAAAATCCGGTTTTATCCCAAGGGTCCGTTCCGAGGCGCGTCAATCCTTTCAAGAACGGGTCTTGAATTTAAGACCCGGTCTTAACGAGGGTCAAGCTCGTTCGGAGGTACGGGGCGGGGAGGCCGCTCAACCTGCCGGGCCGCTCAGCCTGGAGGATCTACTGGGCAAGCATTCCGAAGCGATCGAATGGATACTCCAGGCTTTTGAAAATGATCATCGTGTCAAACTGCCTTCGAATGACCCGGGGCATCTCAAGATAAGGGTCATTCTTGATATTCGCAGTACGGAAGAAGCGCTCCACGCGGCAGAACAGAGAAGGGCGGAGGATATAACGCTTTTAGACAAAGTGAAGGTCGAAGCCGCTACCGCAAATCCTGGGGAAGAATCACATTATCGGAATTGGCGAAAAAAAGTAGAAGAGACCATCGCACAACACGCGGCAGAGGAAAGAGAGGGGACGGGAAGGATCCAGTTGCTCCGTAAATTACAGGACGCGGTCAAGCTGTTCATCTCGGCTCCCGCCAATGCGGGCTATTCGGAATACATCGGAAAAAGGGATTGGGTCCTCGGGAAACTGAGAGAGGCTGAGATGTGGCGTTCGCTCGAAGAAGGGGACCGGAAACTCGGAGCTCATTTCAGCAGTGACGCTTTCTTAAAGGGGTTTTTCTTTATCCTGTTACAAAAACAATGCACGCCGGGAGATCTTCAGGCGGCCCTGGAAACGGGCGGCCCGCATGCGATCGATCTCAAAGACAGTCTGAGAACTTCGGGGCTTAAGCAGGCTATGTCTCCTGCGATCTCGGACGTGCTCAGAGCGTATTATTTGAAAGCTTATATTACAAGCAAAACGATCACAGTGAAAAGTTACGGCAGGAATGTGGAGCAAAGCTTGACCGGTGGGCGTGAGGTTTCCCTGGGGACGATCGTAAATGCTTACGGCACTCTTCGCAGCCGCGGAATGAATGACCAGCAGGTCTATGAATTTCTGGAAAAGGCATTGCGTGACGGAAGGGATAGCCTTGCGGCCTTTGAAAGAGGCTCGCGAATGAACCTTGCCGCGGTCATCAACGCGGCGCTTGGAACCAGGTCCGAGGTGCGGGAGGAGAAAGGAACGCCTCCTGACGCTGAAACAGGGCACGACACTTTTGCGTCAGGAAGCGCTCTAGAACTTGTATACGCCAAACACAAACCCCATTTTACATCTGATTACAGTCCAACCAGAGGCGGGGCTAAGGAAGGTTCCACTCGCTCCGAGATGCGGAGTGTGTTGGATTTCGGGACTTGGAATCCCAAGACACTTCATTGGTTGAATGGGAATGTGTTTGAAGTTCCTGGCGTGGGTCTTCGAATTCCCAAAGAAGCTTTCTCTAGCGCTCAGGGTAATTCTGCTGGCGTTAAAGTGATTTTAGGAAAGATCGGTTTGGGTAAAGTCGCTTTAACGCTGTCTCATGATGGAAATAGGTGGTCCGTATCTGGGGAAAAACGGCTCATCAAATATGCCAAATCAGATCCGGTCACGATAGAACTTCAACACGAGCGAACATTGGGTGTAGGGCGTTTTACAACGGACCAACAACCATTCGGCGCAAACAAGGTTGATTATCAGTTAGCGATTAGCGAAAACTTTGCTTTGGATCTTTCTCGTGACCATGTGCGGATTGCAGTGGAGTCTGACGGCAGCGCGGTGACGATCTTTGATGATTCCAAAAAAGGGACTTATTTGGAGGAAAAGGGTGCTCAAACTCTTCGGAATAATCTTTCCCGTTCCGAAGTTCGGGAATTTCTGCCGGAACAGGAGAGAGCGAATCAAGGCCTGGCCGTTTTGAAGGCCCTGGTTCAGGGGATCCGTTTGTGGGATGGAAAAGATACGCAGGCCATTCTGACGCTCGGGCGCGAAGTTTTTGAAGATCACGCGAATGATTGGCCGGACGTGTCGCTTCGCGCGGCATTGTCCGAAAAATTCCGTCAAGGGTTTGGGTTTATTTCGGGAGAAAAGGCAAACCCTTCCGCGGCGCAGGCTGTTTTTGCCAAAGTGGCTTCGGAAACGAACAAGGAATACCAAAGGATCGCGAAAGCGCGGACCGGACTTCTCGAAACCTATATCCGAAGATACGGGCTTTTCTGGTTTGATACCAAAACAAAGGAGTATGTTTTTCTGCAGGGGACTTATAAAAAATACGCGGTGGGTTCTCGGAAGATCTCGATACGGACTTATGCCGAGAGGCGGTTCTCGGTCCTATGGGAAGCTTTCCGGGCCGTGGACCATCAAATTGAAAGCGAGCTGGATGAGATCCTGAGATTGCGCGGTTTGGCGGAAAAATTAAAAGGACATGAAAAATTATTCGAACAGGCCTGGCAATCGGGCATGACGGGTTCCCTGGAACGTCCCGTGGATATCACCGAGGCGGATTGGGAAGATCTTGTGGCCACGGTTTGTGAAGTGATGCCCGGTTTGAGAACGCTTTGGATCGACGCAAAGGAAGCCGCGCAGGCGGGGCTTTTGGCGGTCGGAGAGGCGGTTACGCAGAATAAGATCTTCCACGCTTATGCAAACGTATCCCAAGCGCTTCGGTTGATGGATCGCCGCATCGCGGATGCCGGGTCGATCATTCGCAAGCTTGAACAGGGACGGCTTGCCCAGATGCGGATTTATTTAAAATCGGTGGACCAGGATTTGAAGGAAAAACTGGACCGGACGGGCCGCGCGGCAGGACGGGATGAGCCCGCGTTTCGGAAGAACGGCTATGCCTTGCGGCGGATGCTCGCAAATAAGAAGGAGCCGGAATTCCATGGGCTTTTGGGACTCATCGCCGGGGCGATGGAAAATCCGGAGAAGCGGACCCTTTATCTTAATCTTGCGCAGAAAAAAGTCGAGGCCGCAAGACAACTTCACGATTGGATGAACGGATATCGTCAGGCTTTTAAGCGGCTTCGTTTATCGGGGCTGGAATCTCCGCAAGCCACCGAAACCGCGTTCAGAGAACAATGTGAAGCGTTTCTCAAGAGAAGAAAAATCCTCGCGGAGACGAGCGAAGCCAAGCTTTGGAAATTGCGGTTCTATCAGGCGGTTATGGTTCCGCTTTTTATCGATGCGCCGAAGAATACCGAAGCGGCTGTGGCGGAGCTTGCGCTGGATGTGCAAGTCCAAGCCACCGGGGACCGTATTCCCAATCCCGTGTTCGAGGCGTTCAGTATTTTGATTTATCTCGCGGAAGTTCAGGACATTGACGCGGTCATGCATGCCCATTCGATCGTTTCGAAAACCCGTCTGCCTTCTCTCTACAAGTTTCTCGAAACAGCCAAGGGGAAAAGGATCGACGATCTGAAAGCGGCAGGCAAGCTGAGGGCGCTTGAAGCTCTCGCGCAAGATCTCAAAATCGGCCCGGACGAGCTTCCCTCTGTTTCCCGTTTCGCCCGTTCCGAAGTGCGGGGGACCCATGAGACTACAGCCCAAGCAGTTCCTGTGGACTCTGGTCTGCCGTCTGGGGTCTCGCCGCAAAGCGGCGGTGTTCACTCCAAGGTGCGAAATGAGGAAACGGAAAGATGGATCCAGATCCGGAGTCGTCCTGGAATTCACGCAAGGCCCAGCAGGATTATTTCGGTAGTATCCAAGGCTCTCGCTGATGCTGAAAATCTGAAAATCCGTATTTACTTTCAACGTTTTGATGACAAATTCAGAACCGATGCGAAGTCCGAAATTGATCTATTTAAAATGGCTCTCGGGAACGGTACAACCATTCGAGTCTTTGCTCTAGGCGGACGTTCAGAATCTTTGCGTGAGGCGGCGCTGGATATCATCGAGGACCTTTTGCGCGATGAGAATGTTTTGGAATATTTGGAGCCCAAGTCTTTCCTGCATCGCATCTTCGATTTAGACGAAATGCCCGAAAACGTTCTCCCCAATCCAAGGGGAACAGAGCCCTCTTTGGGGATGCTCGCCGACATCTGGCCTAAAGATTCGGCCCGCTCCGAGGTGCGGTCTGTTGCGTCTCAATCACAAGTGGATGAGTCTGCGAAGAAGGAAGAAATTTATCCCGAAGATAAAGTAAAAGTTGTTGAGAGCACGCTCCTTGGCACCAAACTTTATTCCACGGTCCTTACCGATGGCCAGGGACACTACCTGCTTGTTCAAATGGCTGATTTTGATCTGTTGGGTAATTGGGAAATCCACTATGACTCTTTCATCACGGATTATTCCGGGCAAAGGATCCAGAGTAATTATCAGCAGGATTTTTCGATCCTTCTCGACTCACGGGGACAGGTTGATGCAAAAGCCACAATCAAAAATGAGATTCATGAACATCGGACAAAAGATCTCCGAAATCCCTGGGTCAAGCCTCTTCTAAAAGGCTGGTTGAAGCAGCTGGAGGGTACTATTCTCAATGCGAATAATCTTGTCCTGAAAAAAGGCGATGCCCTAAAACGGCTCGCCCTGAAAACATTACGGGAAGTTCCAATCGAAGACGAAGAAACGGGACAGTTTGTTCTCCCGACTTCGTTCGATTCGAGTAAACGGTTTGTGACAGGAGACAAAGTTCCTTTTAGGGAGTACAGGCAAAGATATACGGAAGATCTTTATTTTAAATTCTCCCGACTGATTTTGCAGAAGATTCGGTATGAGCTTGAAACAAGCTGGCAACCGATCCCAGGGAAGATGGATCCCGACGGGAATGACCGGCTTCAGTTCAGCGAGGGGTGGCGTGCGCTCTACTATTCCATTGGTAATATCGTGGAGAACTTGGACCAGCACGAGTATCTGCAGGACCCGACTCGAATATATTTAAAGGTTTATGCTACGGATCGCCCTTCTAAAGGGGTCATGGTTAAATTCTGGGGGCCGGCGCCTAAATCCGTTCCGTTACCGGAGGAATTGACGGCTCAGGAATTCTTTTCTTCAGCAAAGCAGCCGTGGCCCAAGGGCCACGCGCCTGACAAAGCCCGATCTAAAATCACAACGGGGGAAGGACGCGGGGTATCCAATATGTTCTCGGACTTGGAAGTCGCGGAAAAGGATTTCCATCTTCCGGCCGGTGAACATATTTTGGCCAGTTGGCGCAATGCACGACTCGGCGAAGGCCCCAAACAGGGCGGTCACATCATCAGCCTTTTCATTCCCATTCCGCCCGTTCGTGAAATTAATGATTCTGATCATAACGACGCTTCGCTCAAGACGGAAACTTTTCGCTCCGAGGTGCGGGCGGACACACGCAGGGAATTTTTAAAGCAGATGGTGGCTTTTACGGTATCGGGAAAAGTTCTGCCTGATGCGGTGGTGAGTGAAGCGGCGCTTGAATCTAGCGCAGACATGATCGGGCCAGGGATGGGTGCCGTCATGCAATTGGGCGGATATTTGGCTCAGTTTATAGGCACGGATACTACAAAGAAAGATGCTTGGGGCGCGTTGTGGCAAAAACCAGCAGAGCAGGTTGCTACTTGGAATCAAGATTTCGAAGCGGTTGCGGCCCAGCACAAAAACGAGCCTCTGGTTCGATTAGTCCTCGGATTACGGGAAGAAGCGCTCAAGTGCATCAAAAAGAATCTTGAAGTGGAAACTGCCGCGGTAGCGGCTACTTCAAAGAGTACCTTAGCAACGATTATTTCTTCACCGAGTGTAATGTTGGCTCCGGAAATTTATTTTGGCCATCAACTTGCGTTGACTAAACCGGAACAATTTTCTTTCTGGGAATTTATTAGACAGACGGCGCATCAAATAGCTCCATTCAAACATCTGGATCCCGCGAAAGAATTCGAAACCGCCTTGAAAAATGAATGGAATTTTACAAAATACAAAAAAGATCTTCTCAACCGGGTGATCATGCCCGGATGGGACAAGGCCGCTGAAAGAGCACGGGTGATCGCAGAGGAACTGGGGACTCCAACGCCTGATATTGCATCCATCCGTCAGCAGGCGATGGTCTCTTTTCAGCGCTGGATTGAGGATCCCGCTTCGACCATGCAACACAGTCTTAGGGGCGAAGCAGCTCCCATTCCGGATTTACAAAGCATCGAAAAGGTTGGTTACGATGCGATCGAGGCAAAAATAAAAGATATTTTCGATAAAATGGTTAGTAAGTACGGCGAAGAGGCGCAGTATTCGTATCCGCGTGAAGCAATCAGTCAGAAAGTTGGAGAATTCTTAACGTCAGGTCACCAAAGATCGTTCGCAGATTTAATCGCGGAATGTCACAAAATGTTTGAAGTGAAGATTAATTTTGCGTTGTTGGACAAACAGATTATGGAAACAATCAAACAATACCACAATGGAGATGAACAAAGCCAGCATGGGGAATTTATCCGTTGGCGGAATGATGCTTTTACTCGTTTGAAGACGATGCCGCTGGAGAAATTTGATGCGTTGAACTGGGATGCTTTCCGCTCCGGTCTGCAAAATCGCATGATAACTTTCTATCGGCAACTGCCGGTGGATCCCAACACTGGATTGAACGTGTCAAAAGGTTTTCTTGAAAACGGGGAATATGCCAGGGGGCAGTGGATTCTGGGGTGGGACAACCTTTCGAAACGGTTGGAAATGGATGCATCGCGAACTCCACTGATGGTGGATCTATGGGTTAGCCCTAATGGTGAGCTTGTTTCTTTCAGATGGGGTTCTCAAGAGATGCCGAGGAATTTGCTCAAACCGGATGAACGAGTTGCGCTTGAAAAAGAATGGCCCGGTCTCGAATCAATGAAAAAAGATTTCATGCCTTCACATTACAAGCTGGAAATTCCTGTAGGCATGCTAGCTGCCGCCATTAAACGCGTCATGCTGCTCACATCTTCGTGGAAAAAGATAAAGCCTGGCGCTTTATCATCAAGTCCTTGGCCAACCCTCATGCCAGAGCGGGCGGGTGCTTTTCATGGCCGCTCCGAGGCGAGGGAACAAATCAATACGGAGTCCGGAGTACGGAGTCCAGCGGCAGAAAGCGCCGTACGCCGTATGCCTTCCAAGAAACGTTCTGAAGCGCGAGCGGAGGATGTATTTTCTCTGAAGCAACCGGTGGTGTTTTCGATCGAGGCGGGGGACTTGGCAGAGCTGAAGAATTGGCCGGAGCTTCTCGCGATCGCATCGTTTACGCCGAAGCTTGTCGTGGCCGTAACGGGGACGGGGAACGCACGGTCCGGGGCGCGGTCCAAAGAACTTTCTTATTTTGTGACTGTTTTACAGGACGAACAGATCAAGAGCCTTCCGAAAAACGCGCCGGTCTTTCATTTTGGAAATATGACAGAGAACGCCGATGCCGTCCGCGCGCGCATTGCCGCGAAACTTGGCCGCCCTCTCAAGGCCCTGCTCGGTATCGCTCCCGGGAGTTTTCTCCTGCCGGGGCTCCTTTTGGATGAACAGGTCGCGGACGCGGCGCTTTCCCGCCGGGGCGGCTTCTTATTTGATGACGGCCGTTTTACGGGTCGTTTCCTCGAAGTGCTTTTTCAAAGCTTCGAAGTCATTTCCTCCGCAGCCTAATCACATCGAGGATAATCTCGGTGGCCTTCGCGTTTTTAGTCCATCCCAATATTTTTCTTAGTAAAAGTGCTAATCGCTTTTCCAAGGCAGATCCGCTCAAAGTATAGGGGAAAATGCCGTTATAGAAGCAGGTTGTGCATTGCATTTTATCCTCAACGTTCACAAGGCGAAGGGGACTTCTATGGGAAAGATAGCGATCGTGAACGGCGTCAGGACGCCTTTCGTCAAGGCGTGGGACGCTTTTGACAATATTCCGGCCCAGCGGCTCGGGGCGCTTTGCGTGACGGAACTTCTTCAGAGGACCGAGCTTGATGGCCGCCGGGTCGATGAGGTGATCCTGGGTTGTGTCGGCCAGCCCGTGGAGGCGTCGAACGTGGCGCGCGTGGTCAGTCTTCTTGCGGGACTTCCTCAAGGGACGAGGGCCTACACCGTGAGCCGCAACTGCGCCTCAGGATTTGA
>Ga0182027_10001513_pt1 | contig 38688 bp, 26 predicted proteins | sample 712E1DmetaG_FD_121300 | JGI IMG/M metagenome (GOLD analysis project Ga0182027, IMG submission 121300) | Permafrost microbial communities from Stordalen Mire, Sweden - 712E1D metaG (Illumina Assembly) | ecosystem: Environmental > Terrestrial > Soil > Wetlands > Permafrost | place: Sweden...
CAATACTTCAAGACATTCAAAATACAGCAAGAAAGGAGATTAGCTTCGGTAACATCTTAGACTGCACAACAACCCTACCTTACGGTAACATTCTTAAACTGCTTGACGCGCCGCCAGAGCTCGCCCGGACACGAATCGCCGAGCAATTCCAGTTCAGCTAAACCCAGACACGGCGCCGGCCGGTACTCTCGCGGCCATAAATCCAAAAAAGTCTTCCTCAAAGCGTCGTTCTGCCGGAATTTCCCCCCACTCCGCGCCCCCTGGATGAATTTCTCACTTCGAACTCTGGTCGGCACCAGGGATCGAGCCCAAATCCTTGCTAAAATCCCCCCTCCATAAGGCCTTTGAACTTCCTATCCACCCGAATTCCACGTGAGATTAAGATTCAATTTGTTAACCCAAATCATAGGACTTCCACCCTGAGTTATTGAGGAGCCGTTGCAGTTCGAGGAAGGCTTTTTGTGGTCTGAGACAATGAAATGAAAAGCAGAATTCGAAGCGGATGCGCGGATCCGTAAAAAATTCAACAAATGGAGGCTTAGCGGCATAATCACGCCAGGCCACGCAACGGGTTTCCTCAGGTTTGAGATCTTGCGTTCGGAATTCACCTGTCGTATTCACGTGCTCAGCCCAATTCCTGCGACAGATTTCGAAGTCGATAAAACGTAACTTGAATTGCGCATCAACAACCTCGATTCCCTTCTTGTCGACAAAACGAATTCGATCCTTCCTATAGGGCACTTTAACCGTCAATAATTCCGATGAGGAACCCGACGGAGACTCAATCCTTTTCCCAAACAGGCTGGATACAGTTCCGCTGATTTTGCCAATACGGATCGCCGCAGAGTCAGCCATAACATCGACCACAATCTTGTAACCATGACCTGGTGACATGGCGTCGAGCATGAATACGGCGCCCGAAGCTTCGGCGTCCGAAACCTGGGCGATCAATTCATACAGTTTGAACACCTCAACCTGGGTACGGAGAGGATGATCCTTGGGAATCGGCAGGATGTCTATAGATTCGTTCAGGCGAGACCTATTTGAAAATATCGAAAAGACCCGTTGATCGCGCACCAGTCGCTTCTGTCCACGCGTGTCCGTAAAAACCTGAAAAGCCGGAACAAAGACGGTGTGAGAATGGAACACCATGCCATCCTCTTCCGAGAAAGGCACTCCGCTGGCAAAGCTCGCGAGGATCTCGTCGAAACGGTCATTCGGTGTCATACGTCACTTCTCTTTCTTACGTGTGTCTCCCGAATCTCGCCGAGAGGCACTAACGCTCCAGGCTCTGTCAGGGTATCTATGCTTCCGTTCGTCTTCCCGTTCTGCGGACCTCTGAATCAATTTGATGACCCAGTCACGCCAAACTTGCCAGTTGCACTCATACCATCCATGCGGGCCGAAAAAGGATTCCAGACCATTGTCGTATACCAAGTAAACCTTAACGTGATAATCATGAAAATTGCCGCGCTGAATCCCTTTCGCAAGCCCTAGCTTGCCTCCCGGACCTTCAAAGCTCTTGAGCTGGCCATCGTCATAATATTCGGCCTTATAGTTTGCTTCTGGGGGCAGGAACGATCGACCGATCCAGTTCGGGCCCTCTTGCTTGGACACAGCATGGGCGAGCTGGTCATCCAGACTCCAACCGCTTGGGCGGCAGCTCGGCTCAAACCAGGAAGCCCCATTATGAATCCAGGAACCCCGTTCTCCTCGAATGCCGCTGACGGTCGGGACTATCTTTTCACTATCCTTCCGTCCATGTCCGCAACACGGACATCGTATTAATCTCAGATATTCATTATCGCCACTGTCTAAAAGCGGACCTTCCAGTTCGAACCCACAGCCGCGGCAATACCCGGTATTCAGGGAAGGCGAAATATCATAAACCTCGCCCCCCCATGATTGACATGCAAGGCCAGTAACTTCCTCGAGAAGAGCTTGCGAGCGTTGATAAGGTTGGCTGGAGAACAGACCCAGATAACTGAACCCTGCCGGGGCCGCGCTTTTGTAGTTCGGATTCGGACTGAACAAGTCGTAACGCCCGGTCGTCAAATCGACTTTTGACAAAAATACAACCGTGATACGGTTCTTGTTCCGCTCAATGATCCCTCCTTCGTCTTTTGCGGAATTTCCGGAATAGTCCATACAGGGAATCCAAGCTCCCCCATTGTCACTGATCCATCGTTTGAGCGTTTCAAGGGTGATTTCCTGTCTGGTTTGGATGACTCTCATACCTTCTCCGCTCTCAAAATAGCCACTCGGATGTGAACCGAAAATCGGACGCCTGGATCATGAGATCGATCAAAGGTATTCGTCATCGCCGCAACTCTGACACCGCATATACACAGCGGCTTCTTTTGAGAAGTTCGGCGTCAACCCGTATTGATACCAGAACAGGAACACCGGCTTTGCCCCGCACCGAGGACATTTGAGGGGCTTGCCGGCTACCTTGGGATACAACTGTTTCACTTCATCGAGCGAAAGTTCAACGATTTGCCCCTTCGGGATACAGCATAAAAATATTACGGGCGTAAAACGGAGATGTTTCAGCTCCCCATCCGGTGGTAACACAACGGGCCCTACGACTCGGCGGAGCCCAACACGCCGCAGCAGCGCCTGCCATACGTCATAAGACCAACGAATTAACAGAGACACGAGCATTACTATTCTTTTATGAATGCGCTGAGGAAACCGGCCCCATTACAGAAGAGCTGGAAGAATGTTTTATTAAATAATTTCTAACAAGATGGATTGGCAACGCGACCGGTTGATCGCCAATGGCAATTGCCCCCATAGCACTCTGCTCGACTTCATATCGAATGAGTGTAATAATCCCGATAACCTCTCCTAAATCGTTGATCAGCGGCCCGCCACTCATTCCTCTGCCAATCTTGGCATCGATAAAAATAACTCGTTCGGGCGACACATTAATGTTCCGGATAGAATTAACGATTCCTCTGGAAATATATATGTTCTCACTGTGGGCAGTTGACGATGGCGAAGGGAATCCTAAAGCCAAAACCTGCTCACCCGGCGCAACAAAATTAAATTCCCCCAGTCTAAACGGAGTCAAGGTCTCGTCTACTTTTAATATGGCTAAATCATTGGTGGGATCCACCTCTACGCTATCAACTGCAAAAACTTTGCTCTTGGCGATAACCTTGATGTTTTGGGCAGTTCCGCCCGCTACAACATGCCGGTTTGTAGCAATTAAATGAGGCGCTATGCTAAAGCCGCTGCCGACAAAAGATCCCTGCGGAGACTGCACCTGAATCATATACACCGACTCATCAACGCTTTTCAAATAGGAATCAAGCCTATTGAAATCTGGATAAATCAATTTGAATACATTCCCGTATTTCTTGTGCGTATCGCGATATTCCTCGCGCAAGCACAAACGAACAATGCATTTCAGTAGAATCGTAAAGGCTTCGGCAGACAAACCATCAGGCCCGATGGTCATCGATTCGATGATTTCTCTTGCCTTGGCGAACCGACCAGCAACAAAATGGTAACGTGCCGCTCCGACAGGGCTCATCTTGTCCGTATCCGGATCCATCGCTTTAAGTATTTGGATCCAATCGACGACAACGGACAACATATTCCTTTCAGCAGATTCCGTTGTATGGGCCACTGATTCTTTTAGTTTAGAAAGAGCATGGAGGCGTTCTTGCAGCTTTGAAAGTATCCCTTCATCACTAAAATCCAAGTGCTTCGACAGTATTTGCTGTAAATTGTTCCTGGCTGAAGTCGCCTCATCCTTATGCCTCTGAAGCGTATACAAGAATTGATCTTTTTGAGAAAACATAGCTTGGATGGCTCGTGTCTGATCTGCCGTCGCCTTATAAAAACGCGCGTTCGTCTCCACCTTCTCATGGAATAATTCAGCAAAGTCTTTAACCCCTTGTTCAATAGCCCGTACAGCCTTTTCAAAAGCTTCCAACAGCTTCTCGATATCCCTTTTGACTTCTTCCATTTGCGTTTCTAACGGGCGTATATTTTCACTGTCGGCAAAATATTTTCGAAGCCCCGCCTTTTCACCGGGAGAAAGCGTCACAGCGCCTTCAATTCGTATGGACTGCTGTTTATTTGTCGCCTTATCGATAGCCGTCACTGTCAGGATGCAATCGGCGCCTATGTCAAACTTTACTTCGATTTGCGGTGTTCCGGCGGGCGCTGGCACAATGCCTTCAAGATGAAAGTTCCCCAAGAAATAATTTTGGCCGGGCTCAGCGGACTCGCCTTGATATATCCGGATATTAACACCCGTCTGATTATCCGTTGTCGTAGTATAGTTTTTAGATTTGCTGTGAGGGATAATCGTATTTCTTTTGATCAAATGGCTCATTTGTTCTTCGCTGATTTTAGTGCCTTCTTTTAGAATCGGAATACCCAAACTGTAGGGAACTACATCGACAAGCAGATCCTTCTTTAAATCTCCACATAAGATAGCCCCTTCGCAAGCCGCTCCTGAAGCCACGACAGACCCCGGGTCAACATCGGGTAAATGTCTGGCGCGAACGATGCTTTTTGCCAGGTCAACCACAGCAGGCATTTTGGTTGCATTACCCACTAAAATAAAATGATCAATCGTGCCACGGTAGTCTTTAATCGCTTTCTCTACGGTATCTTTGATCCGTTGAAGGAATGAATGGGATATCCTTTCCAATTCCTTCCTCGTCAAGGTAAACGTATATGTGGGCTTGTTTAAAAAGTGAGTTAGCTCCATCGTATACGTATCGAGGACGGATAAGTTGATTTTCATGTCTTCGCAACTGTCCCTCAAGCGACTTATTTCAACCGGGTGATCCTTTTCCGTGACGGTGATATTCCATGTTTTCTTTATGTCGGAGAGAACATACTGCAACAATTCGGTATCGACATCGCTTCCGCCAAGTTTTATATCGCCTGATATGTTTTGTATCTGATAAACTCCGCCGCCAACCTCCAAAATCGAAATATCGAGCGTGCCTCCTCCCAAGTCGATAACGGCCAATTTGCCAGAATAGGACCTGTGATAACCATAGGCCAGAGCGGCTGCGGTAGGCTCATGCAACAAACGCAGCACTCGTAAGCCTGCGATTTCAGCAGAATCTCGGGTTGCCCTTTTTTGATTGTCATTAAAATAGGCAGGAACCGTTAATACAACGTCTTTGACATGGATGAAATCCTCTTGCTTGCTTAAGAATTCGGCGATCGTTTCTTCCGGAAATCGCAGATTGTTTACCTGAAGCACCTCGCGAAACTTTGTTTCAATCTTCGATCTCAAATATATTTCCGCGTTAAGCTTAATTTTCTGGATGATCTTGGCAACGATTTCTTCACTCTTGTACTTTTTATTGCCGACCGAAAAACTCTTTCCCTCTCCAAGGGTTCTCTTGATACGGGCTATAACACACGCCGGGGCAACTAATGATCGGATTCGGGCCTTCTCTCCGAAGATGGGGCGATTGTTTTCGTCCACCCCAAAAAAGGATGGCTCAAAATCTCTATTGGCCGAGCCGGGAACCGTAATAATTTCCACCTCTTTTGACGTCTTATTGAAGATCGCTCCGACGGAATTTGTTGTGCCAAAGTCTATGCCGAGGACGGGGGAATACGCAGATTTGATTTCATCTCTCGACGAGGCAAAGTATTTCTTGAGATCGGCTTCACTCCCTGATAAATGACGAGAGATTTTGTCGTTTATTTGTTTCAGATGGGTAGTCAAATTGTATGCTTTGGCAATCGACAAGGCCTTCTCTAAGTCGGAGAAGACGTCCGATTGCAAATATAGTTCAGCTGCTTTCTCAAACTCCTCAGCTTGAATATGAAGTCCCGCGAGCACATTCTTATCTGGATGAGCGGTCTTTTTGTAGCACTCGATCGCTTTTCGGGGATTCCGAAGCTTCTCATATAGAATAAAAGCCTTATCGAATAGCGCGCCCTGCTCATACAATTGGGCGGCGCTTAATAAATTCCCGCCTTTCTCATGAAGCTCAGCCAGCCTGATCTTTACATTGGGCTCATTCGGTTGTTTTCCAATCGACTCGGAGGTGGCATGAATGGCCCGGTTAAACAAATTGGCTTTTTCGTAAAGTAAGCTTGCAAGCTTCAGATCGTGTAATATTTCCTCGGCAATTTTACCCGCCTCTTCGAACTCCCCGGCTTTTTCTTCTAACTTAGCCCTGTTCCTATAGATATCCCGAATTTGTTCATCTGAAGACGCCGTCGTTAATTGCTGGTCAAAATATTTTCTCCCTTGCGACAGGATAATATCCCTCTCAGAAGTACTGCACTCGGCGACATCACTCAATTCCATCGCTTCGATAAAATTGTGGCTATTCGCTTTTGCGTCCATGCGCATCTTTGCTTTTTGACGGATTAAAGCAAAGTAATTTTCTGGCGATTCCAGACCCGCCGCATAGTTTCGTGCTTCAACGAATCTCTCCAGCCGAATAAGCAATTTGATTTTGCGGTCCGGTTTAACAACGAATTGAAGCGCCTTCTCCAAATCGCCCAAAGCTTCAGCCGTTCTAGAAACACCCTCGTTGTCTTTTTGTGCAGCATATAAGGCGCCGGCCTGCGAGTACATTTCAATTTCCTCGTAACATCGCGCGGCGTTCCTGAAATCATTCTCCTTCTCGTATAATATTGCGGCTTCTTTCTTCTGGCCGGCAATCTCCTTTACTCGCGGATTATCCGGAAGGCATTCTGATGAAAACTTTCCTATATTTCGCACCATCTCCGTCATCGTCGGACTCTTAGTAATATCCCCGTTGTATTTTTCCCAGCGTTGTACGGCACTTTCTAAAATGCTCTTGTCCAGGTTTTGCTCTTTACCAATACGGATCGCTAAATCATTGGCTCGCGCTCTCTTTGCCAAAACCTCAATCGCTTCCTCTTTCAGGGTGAAATAATCACAGATCGCCAGAGCGGCTGCATCAAGTTTGTTTGATTCCAAATGACTCACAGCTTCTTTAATGGTTGCCAGCTCAAGATTGTTTGTCAAATGAGATGCATCTTGGATTTTGGGGAGATACGTCAACACAAAATTAGAAAGAAGCTGATATTTTTTAGACCGCATCAGCATCAAAAAGCCTCTACAGAACATGACAGACATCGCTCGCATGTTCTTTTGCCTATAAGCATTCTCAAGACTCTTCTGAATCTTCAATATTTTCTTTTCGGGTGAAAAATATGCACTAATAAATTTAATCATCAGCCCTTGCCCTCCCCTCTCTCCATTCCCCAGACGCCCCGCCGCGAAAAATGGGGTTCCTGTGCCAGGTTGAGTATTTTCACAATTCTCCCACAAATCTTCATGGCGTGCGAGCTAAAAGATGGCCCTTATTTAGCCCTATTGAGCCGGTCGTTTTCCGAGCGCTATGACGACAGGCCTGGGTCTTCCGGTCTGATTATGCATAGTATGTCGAGTCTTATTCGACTTACTATGCAACTAGTGAAAATGCCCCTGCTGACCTTATACTGAGCTTCGAATTCTGGATGCAAGAAACGCTTGATGGCTCAGCGATTTGCGAAATCTCGAATCGGAGTGGGATCGAGCGCCGGGGCCGAGGAAACAGGCTTCTGGAGGTTATGTGTGTTGGTCTCGTCGTCTGCCGAACCGAAGCGCACGGAAATCGTAAAGCGCTGGGTCAGACCCAGATCGCCGAACGGCGCCAGGGTATAGTCCGCGCGGAACCGGGAAATCTTAAGTCCGATTCCCCCCCGGAAGTGTTCCATCGCATCCAGGCTTGTCTCGGTCCCCTGCACCGGGGCCGCATACCCGGCGCGGAAAGCGAACGGCCCAAGCTCATATTCCGCGCCGGCGTCCACTTCGCTGAATTGATCGTAGGGCTGGTGCTTGAAATCCAGCGACAATCGCAACGGATTGAACGGCTGATACGCGGCGCCTACGGCCAGAGTCAGCGGCAGATGGTCCACCTGATCGATGAACTGAAGTCCCGATCCGATATTCAGCACGGAGGCTCCCAGCGACAAACGCTGTCCAGGAACGTGCGCGATGGCGCCGAAGTCCAGGGCATACGTCGAGGCTTTATCGATGCCGATCGTGCTGCGAAGGTACTTTAAATTGGTCCCGACTCCAATCATCGACCCGATCGCATGACTATAAGACAGTAGGAAGGCCATGTCGTTCGTCGAAAAATCTCCAGTCAATTGACGATTGGCGTCCCGTCCTTCCTGCGTTCCCCCCAGCCGCAGGGCGCTGACCGCGAGCGTGCCATAGGCGGTCGATTGGCCGTAGGACGCCACATCAAAGCTCATCCCCTGCAGCCAGTCGGAATGCGTCACGCTGAGTTCCTTGCCGCCTAAGGCCGCCAGCCCCGCCGGGTTGTAGTAAAGCGAGTCCACGCTTCCAGACCCCGCCGTATAGGCACCGCCCAGGGCGAGCGGCCGCGCCCCGTCGCCGATCTGCAGGAAAGCGGCACCGGAAGTGTCCGCAAAAGCGGCAGCAGGCGACAATAGAAAATAGAAAATGGCCAATCGCACCCAGGTTGTCCGTAAGACCCTATTTTCCATTGTCCATTTTCGCCGTTCGCCGTATTGACTCATCGGACGACCGCAAACTTTCCGGCCTTCGTGATATGCTGCCCGGACTTTTCCGCGTCGACGACGAAGAGATAGACGCCGCTGGCGATATGCCCCTGCCACGCATATTCATAGGCGTATTGCGGCCCCTGGCCAGAATCGATGAGGACGGGAGCCTGGTTGAGCGTCGTCTTCAAGAGTTCCTGGCCCGCGACGTTATAAATCTTGATCGTCAGGCTGTCGGCCAGGCCGGCTTCCGCATGAATCGTCGGGACCGTACCGCCTCGGGCCGGGTTCGGGAAGACGAACACCTGCCGCCATTGGAAAGAGGAATCGGCAACGTCGGGCAGCAGGCTGCCGCCGTCATCCACAAGCGACAGCGCGACGTAATGGGTCGGAGGCGCGTTCACGGTGAACTTCAGGATCTGATTGTTGAGCGTATCCGTCACGAAAAGATTGGAGGCGCCGTCCAGCGCCATCCCGGTCAGGCTGACCAGCCCGAAACCGGCGCTGAAAGTCCCCACGGTCTCCGGCACGCTGTCGAGCTTTTGAATGTCGAAATTAATGATCGCGGGGGTGTAAAGATAAGACGCGGCGCTGGAAGCGATGCCCTTCAACTGATTGAACAAACCGAGTATGCCGCTATTGTTGCCATATGTGAACAGGAGGCTTCCGGTCGCGCTGTAACCCAGAATGCGCTGGTTGTTGATATCCGTGGTGATCAGGGCCCCGCTGGAACTGAAAGCGACGGCATAAGGAAGGGGCGTGGCGTCTCCCCTGCCCTGGCTCAAAACGATCGCACGCAGGAAATTTCCGTTTAAATCGAACAACTGCAGCCGGCTGTTATTCGTATCGGCGACCAGAAGGGTTGTCGAAGAAACGGCGACGCCCGCCGGAGCGTTGAACTGGCCCGCGCCTGTCCCCGCCTGCGGGACGCCGTGAATATCGGTCTTTCCCAGCACCCTCGTCGCCGCCCCCGATGCGTCCAGGATGACGACGCGATGGTTGGGGCGATCGCTCACATACACATTCCCCGACGCGACGACCGCAATGCCGACCGGATTGACGAGCGCATAAGCGGACACGCCGGACTTTCCGTTCCAGGTCGCCAGCAGGTTCCCCTGCGGGTCAAACTTGAGCGCGTTCGAGCCGCCCGTGTTGGCGATGAAGAAGTTTCCGTTCTGGTCCACCGCGATCCCCTGCGGCTGGTTCAAGACCTGCTTTTTGCCGGGCCTGGATTGATTCACGTTTTGAATTGCCAGGCCGACCGATGGATTGCCGATGTACACCGTGGCCGTGCTGATGGCCACTTTTCCCGTGGTCGAAATCGCGCGCAGGCGCAGCGTCTGAAAACCGGAAAGCGCGCGCGTATTCCAGCTGCCGACAAGCCCCGCGGTCACGGGCGCCGCGCCGGACTGGATCAGGCTGAATCCTTTCGTGGCCAACAAGCCATTCGCCCACTCCAGGGCGTAGGACGCGAACCCGGCGCCTCCCGCCGTCCCCAGGACTGGCAGAGTCCCCTTCGAAAAGACCTGGTCGATCCCGATCCCTGAAGCGGACGGCGACAGAAGCAACGCCACCGGGTTGGTCGTATCGACGACGGCCATCGGGTTGACGACCACCGTCGTGCTGCGGGTCACTTCCGTATTGCCAACCTGGTCCTGGCTGTACCAGCGCACCGTATGTGTGCCGGTGGAGGTGAAGACGAAGGAAGCCGTAAAGACCTGGAAGCTACCGCTGTCTTTGGCGAAGAACGTCTGCCGTACGCTTGAGGCGACCCCATTTGAAACAGGGTCCACCGCGCTAAAACCGATCAGGGTTGTCGTCGAGATGAAGGAGGCGGAGGAAATCAGAATGGAGGTGATTGGCACAGTCGCGTCTACCGCCACCGTAGAAATCTTCACAGACTCCACATTGCCTGCGTTGTCCTGGCTCCGGTAGCGAATTGTGTGCAACCCCTCGCCTAAGCTGAAAAGCTTGGAGTAAACCGTCCAGGTTGATCCGTCCACCGCATACTGGGTAAAGGCGACACCGGAAACCGGCGTACCGGAATCGGTCGCGATAAACCCGATCTGGGTCGAGCTGGAAATGTACGTCTGCCCGGCGCCATTCAAGTAAGGCGTCGTCGAGAACGTGATTTGGGTCACAGGAGGCACCCGGTCGACAGCGAGGGACTGAACGACGACGGTGATGCTCTTAACTACTTCCGTATTCCCCACCTGGTCCTGGCTATACCACTGAAGCGTATGCGTGCCGGTGGAAGTGAAGACGAAGGAAGCCGTAAAGACCTGGAAGCTCCCGCTGTCTTTGGCAAAGAACGTCTGCCGCACTCCCGAAGCAACCCCACGTGAAACCGGGTCTTGCGCCTGCAAACCGAAGACCGTCGAGGTTGAAATGACAGTCCCCGAACTGATGGTTAATGTCGTCACCGGTGGGGTCGCGTCCACCGCCACGGAGGAACGATTGACGGTTTCCAGATTGCCCGTATTATCCTGACTCCGGTACTGAAGCGTGTGGGTGCCTTCGGCCAGAGTAAAGGGCGTCCCATAAAGCGTAAAGCTTCCGCCATCAACCGAATACTGTGTGAAGGTCACGCCGGAAACGGGCGTTCCGTAATCGACCGCGCTGAAGGAAATCGTTGTTGTGCTTGAAATATAAGGCAACCCGCCCGATCCGATATACGGCGCGGTCGAGTAGCTCAACGTGGTCACGGGCGGCACGGTATCCACGTATACGGTCACGGCGCTGCTCTCGACGACTTCGGTATTGCCCACGTTGTCCTGGCTATACCAGGCCAGCGTATGCGTGCCGCTCGAAGCAATGACAAAGGGACTCGTATAGGGCGTCAACGTTGAGGCATCGAGGGCGAAGAAAGTCTGCCGGACGCCGGAGGCGACGCCGTTCGAGAGCGGGTCATTCGCCTGCAAGCTGAAGAGGGTAGAGGTCGAAACCACCGTCGCGGAACTCATGACCAACGTAGTCACGGGCGGGGTGGCATCGACCGCAATCGTGGAGATGTTGACGGCTTCCAAGTTCCCGGCGTTGTCCTCGCTCTGGTAACCAACCCTGTGGAGTCCCTCGCTCAACGAGAAAGATGAGGTGTAAAGCGTAAAGCTACCGTTATCCACCGAATACTGTGTGAAGGCTACGCCTGACGTCGTGTCGAGCGCGACGAACCCGATCGAGGTTCCGGGCAAAATATAGGTCGCACTGGATGCGCTAATGTAAGGCGGGGTCGAAAAGACGATGATCGTAACCGGCGGCGCCTCATTGATCATCACAGTCAATGTCTTAGGGAGTTCCTGATTACCGGCAAAATCAGTCGAGAAGTAGGACAGCGTTGTCGTCCCCTGCACGACAACCGCGATCGTTGCGGTACTTCCAGAAACGGTCTGCGTCGAGATGCTTTGCGCGCCACTCAGGAAATACTGGATCTGCTGTACGCCCGATCCCCCGGCGTTGTCCTGGCTGGTGAGAGTGATCTGGACCGGCGTATTGTTCCATCCGTTGCTGTTGGCCGGGGGAGATGAGACGGCAACGGTCGTTGGCGATGTTGTGTCCACTAATACGGTCGTAGTCGCTTCGGCCGACGATTTGGCTACTTCGGTATTGCCAACGAGATCTGTGGCGATACTGTAAAAGTCGTACGTATGTCCCGAAAATCCAGAATAGACCCCCTGGGTGCCGCTCGTACTTTGCCAGATCGTGAAAGGCCCGCCGTTGTCCGACACATACAGGCTGAATCCCTGTAATCCTGGGCCGGCCGCAGTTCCGGTCCAATTAACCGTAAAAGAACTGGAATAGACCGTTGAAGGAAGAGACAGAACATGGCTGGTCGGAGTTGAATTGTCAATCGTATTGGGCCATGCCGGCGTATTGATCGGCTGGTTGGCGTCAAAAACGATCGTCGCCTGATTTTGAATCATCGTACCCGTCGCGACGCCCGGTTTCGGCATGACGGTAAAAAAGACGCTCCCGGAAGTGCCCGGAGGTAAAAAGCCCGCCGTCGGGTCGACTGGAGGCTGGTTCGTCGCTGGATCGAGAGATTGTAAAGTCCATGTCAGAATGCCGGTCGACGGATCCAGATGCGCATTTACAGCGACTAGCAAATTGTTTCCAGGCCGCAAATCCAGGGTGGCCGCATATCCGCTGGTCCCCTGCGGCGGAATGACCATCTGATTGGGCAGATTGATAGGTCCTAAATTCAGCGTGGTCAAATCCTCATTAGTCAGATCGAGCTGATCGGTAATGACAATCTTGGCCGCGGGGGCGGTGGCGGATTGTTCGTTGCTGAATTCGATGGCATAGGGCAGCGGCAGGCCGCCCGAAACATATTGATTCGGACCCACTCCCTGTGCCCCGGTCTTATCATTTGGATCGCCGGAGGTGATGATTGTAATTGGCACACCCGAAACGGGCCCGGGTGGAAAAGGGTAGGGCGGTTGTGGCCCTGGCGGCGGGGGTGTCGGATAGGGGCATGTGTTTGTCCCGGGGGAAACGCACATTCCACCGGAACAGGTTGAATCGGAGTAGCAATCGCAATCATCGTAACAGCCTCCCGGTGAAGGAGGCGGTCGAGGCGGATTAGGACAAGTGTTCGTTCCACTTGCGCAGGTTCCGTTCGAGCAGGTCTGTCCCTGGTAACACCCGCAATCATTCGTGCATTGCCTTGGCGGCGGTGGAGGTGGTTGAGGAGGAGGCGGCGGTGGCGGATTGGGGTTGTTTGGGCAGCATGCCGATATTTGATAACAAGGATCAGTTGGGTCCGTGCAGAAGTTGCCGCTGCCGCATAGACTGGTGTTCGATGTGCATTGGCAAGCCACCTGATCACAACAGGATCCTGAGCCGCAGATATCGCTATGAACGACGCAACCGGTATTGGAACCAGGCTGACAGAAATTCCCACTTCCGCAAGAATTCGATTGACAGGAATCACCGGACGGGCAATCACAGTCCGTGTTGCATTGCTGGGCGACGCTAAAATTAAGAGTTGGCGAATAATTGTTGGCCGGGTCCCACATCGTGACGGTGTGCTGACCAACACCTAGGGATGCATATCCGCCCGTAATATCCTTCGGGTTATTTTGATAAGTGACCGCCGGTTGACTGTCAATCTGGTACCCGGCGATTCCGCCAGTGTCGTGATCGTGGCCGTCGACCGTAATGCCCGCCGTCGGCACCCCGCTCGCCCCATTGGCAATTGAATTATCGCAATCGTCATTGACTTCCAGCACAGGCGGGGTGGTGTCGATGGTAAAACTGCCGTGCGCACAGGCGTTATTGACATCGCAGGAGGTCACCTGATAAGTGCCGTCATCTAAATTGGGGAAAGCAAACTCCATGCTATCGGACGCTTCGACCGTCACATGTGCGGGGTTGATCTGGCCATTTGGACCCGTAATAAAGGTCCCATTGGATACAAGATCCGCCTCCCCATCGGATTGAATATTCACACCGCTCGTGTCCTGAGGATCGGACGGATTAAACAAATATCCATCGGCGTCATAGTAGGTGATGGTGGGCGGGGTGGTGTCGCCCTGGACGGTGAATGTATGGCTCTCTGACTCTTCAAAAGTAAGTTGGTTTGCAACATCTATATCTATGGTGTGTTGGCCATAGACCAGCGGATTATTGACTACATAATTAACCTGCACTTTGGTTGGCGCCAGAGATGTAATAATTGGCTGAACTAGATTGTTATCAAGATAAACATGGATGTAAGCAGAATTAATAGCGCTACCAGATTCGATGATAGCGCTTATCGTTGGCGTGAAAGATGTGATGATAGCACCGTCATCCGGCTCAAATGATCTGAACACTGGAAAAGGTGTGAGCATTTGATAACCGGCACTCATCATAGGTTGGTAATCCGCATAATAGGTCCGTGCGAATCCTGGCGGATTCGCTTGTTCATAGACAGCAGCGGAGTTCCCTACTCCATTAGGCCAACCGACAAACAACCGCACATGATTGTCGGCATTATTGAAAACATCTCCTTTCTTCAATTGATCCGGAGTTGTTACAGGCAACGTAATACTGGGAATCGAGATGGTTGGATAATATGAGATATTCCAACAATTCAAAGTTACAAAAGCTGAACAATCTGACCCAGCCAAATAGGTCGCTGTATCATCCCCATGTGTCAACTTATGATCAGAAGTCAGGCCAAAATCTTCGATTGTGTCTGCGTCAACATTGATAATTGTTTCGCCACCACCGGGTGATACACCGTTATTAATCTTGGCAACTGCCCCTCCTGCTACGTCCTTTCCCCCATAGACATAAGGTATATAGGAATAAGTGTTGTTAGCCATAAACGTACTAACGTATCCCACAGTTTTAATTGTGCCATGGTTATATTCTCCACCCGGGCAATGTCCACCAAAATTCGTGCTATTTGTAGCACTGGTCCATGGTTGGGTAATAATTGCGTTAGCGGCATTTGAGATAACATCATCTCGCGTAATACCGAATAATGTTACAGGTAAGAGGATTAAAATTAATCCAATTTGCCTAGCATATATAAATGGAACTGAACCTATTTTCTTTCCCACTTAATCATCCGTATCCCGGGCATATCAACACTATAATGAAGATCTTCAACGTCTTGGGTTGAGGGAATGTGAGTCATCGGCTTTAACATCGCGTCAGATACATCGGGCATGTAATCCATCTGATATATATCGCCATTCGCATCGATAAACTTACCAGTGTGGCTAAATCCCCCAATTAGTGTTGTTACCTCAAGATCACATGAAGAGTTATACACTTCAAATTCTCTCAATGACCGTTGCTTGAACATCCGTCCATCTTTGGCTATCCGCAGAATTCCTGAAAGTGACTTCTTCATGGACCCATTTGAAACAAAAATTCTTGGTCTTGGAGTTGCCGAAAAATCTAATCTGCTTTCGGGGTTACCTAAAGCATCACCTGAATGGCCAAAATTCTCGAGATTGATTGGTTCTAACACCAATTGAATGGAGTCTATTCTAAAGCATGTGGACTTCTCAGAAGTTTCTTTATATGCACCACCACTTGGTCTTTCTGCATGAGAAAAGCAAGTAATGAAACGATTATTTGATGTTCGAAATGATCTAATTACATTTAGATCTACAGGAAGATCCGATGCCTTCAGAAGTTGGCCGTGTTTGTCATAAACCAAATAATTGAACATTTGCTTAATATCGTTTTCTGCAATTATCCAAAGATGCTCATCCGCATCGAGAACGATCTCCTTTATCTGGTCAGAAGATGGAAATACAAATGCTGTTAGAAACTTTCCCATATTGTCATATTCGGCAACGCGTGTATTAGATAGATCGTCAATATAAAAATGCTCATTTTCACCAACAATGAATCTCAAAGGACCGTTAAATTCTCCCTCTCGAACGTTTCTACCCAGTTGATATGACTGAGTACCGAATCTCACCTCAAAAAGCTCCCGTGGTATATAATGCAACGATTCCCCGAAAGCAGTTACATAAACAGAAGCAATAACAAAACAAGGCGTCATAACGCGTCGTAACAGTGTCAGTGATCCAAGATGTAATTTCATAATCATTTTCTACCTTCAGCGCTTTGGGAAGTTACTGGCACACCGCTTGTGATTCCGGGCCCAACAGACCTTTGATTCATAACCCGCACCCCGTAATTGACGATGATTTGATCGCTGCCTCGATGTACTGCGACCATGAATAAGCTGTGTTTGTCAGGCTTACCCCTGCTGACAAATCGGACTTCATTTTGGCCGCTACGGCTTGCGCGACACGCAGCCTGCAGAGGTCGCTCAATCCCTGGGTGAGAGGAACCGCCGCCAGGCTGGATGCGCATTGGGGATTGAACCAGCTCGGCAAAGTGTAAGTTGTTGTAGAAATAACCGTTTGCGCCATGGAGGCGGGTTGCGACCCGAAAACACAAGGCTTACTGACCCACGCGGTTAGAGGAACGGGCAAGTGGGCATATTGATGTAGATCGGGAGCGCTTAAACTGAATGGAAGGTCGCCTGTGGTGCCAGCGTTTATTCGTGGGAGCAGAAGCGAAATGACGGTGTTTGTGGCGATGGCTATCTCCGGCGATATCTGACTCCAATCGACAGAAACCCCGGAAGGAACGGTCGGCGTTGAAATCATATTTGTCCAGCCGACCGTCAAAACGTTCGATACTTGCAATGTAACGGGGGTAAAAAAGGCGTCCACATCGCCGCGGTTTCCATAAAGGATAAAATATTCCTGTGGTCGGCCCGCGCGAAGATTGGCAAATCCAACCACATTCATCCACACATTTGGCGCACCACCTTGATCAATCGTAAATGGTAGCGGTACAGTCACCGTTGTACCGCCCGGTTGAGTAATGACGACGTTGCATTGGCCCGGCGTCGCGCCAGTAAGATTGAAAGTCGTTGTCAACGAGTTCGTTGTGATGGTGGGTGTGCTCCCCATTATTTGTTGTTGATTGCAGGTTAACGTTACTGTATCGCCTACAACGAATCCATTACTGATACTGGAGACGGTCACGGTCACGGTTACTGGACCGGTATTGCCACCATGCGTGGGTGAAATGCTGATTGATCCAGTCGAAGGACTGGATCCCGTCCAAGGACTTATCAAAAACGGTATATAGTTAACGCTGCCAACCACCGCATCGCCGGTACCCGGATTGGCTGAATTCGTGGGGCCCGTAGTAGAACCCCAATAGTTGTACCTGGCATCCGTCGTCATTGATGGATTGTTTTCCAAAACACCGTAATTGGGGTTGTTTAGCAAATTCGAGTTATGGATGGTGCAGACAGCGCTTCCGTCCACGTATATTCCGCTGGTGTTATCACGAATGGTGCAGCCCGTAACTATCAACGAACTGCTCGAGACGCTGACGGCATTCCCCGTGTACCCGTTGTATCCTTTAAACCCGCCATAGCGCACAACCGTATTGACCAGCCGGCTGCCCGGGCCCGCCAGATTGAATTGAATCCCGCTCCAGTCATGGATCGTGGGCGTGCTGGCATTGCCGTCGCCATTGGTGTCGCCTGCCACGCTGTCATCCTTCAAGCTGGTCAACACCACCGGATTGTCCGGAGCCCCCTGCGTCACCAGCTCGCCGCCATCGTGCACGTTGAAGTATGCCGGGTTATCCCAGCAGAACTGGGGTCCGCAGGTAGTCGTCGACAGCAGCTTAACCACCACCCCCGCCGCCAAGGTCAGCCGCCCGCCTGTGCCTACATCGATGATCGAAGAGTTCACCGTATAAGCCATTCCCAGAAATGCCGGCCAGACCACCGGGCGCGTAATCGATCCGGCTGCCACATCAATCCGGTTGAGCGTATTCCCCACCCCGCTATCCCCACTCAAGTTCAAGGGGATCGATGGCGATATATTCATCCAACCCGACAAATTGCCGCTGAATACCGAATTCGTGACTGTCAGGGAACCATTCAGCTGAAGAGCCGTTACCCCATAACCGGTATTTGTAGTGAAGGAGTTATGATCCACGCTGGCCACGGAATCGCCGCTCAATGAAAGTCCCGTGCTGTTGCTGGTGAACTGACTGTTGGTCACGGTCGCCGTGGATCCTCCAGCCAGGCTCAGGGCCTCTTTGCCGTTGTTGAGGAACTGCGTCTGGTCCACCTTCACCTGCGTCGCTTGAGCGGCAAGCAGGCCCTGTTTGGCGCTGTCGCGGATTGTGCAGCCTGTAACGGTCAGCAGACTGCTCGAAACGCCGACGGCCGCAGAAAATGCGCCGTAGTTTCCCGAAAACCCGGCGTAGCGTACGATCGTATTGATGAGCTGACTGCCGGGACCAGCTTGGGTGAACTGGATCCCGCTCCAGTCGGTCCCTTTGGGCGCCGTGGCGCCGCCGTCGCCATTGCTATCGCCTGCCACGCTGTCATCCTTCAAGCTGGTCAACACCACCGGATTGTCCGGAGCCCCCTGCGTCACCAGCTCGCCGCCATCGTGCACGTTGAAGTATGCCGGATAATCATTCCATGGGTAGCTGGGCTGGGCGGTCGACAGCAGCTTGACCACGACGCCAGCCGGCAGCGTCAGACGCCCGCCGGGGCCTACATCGATGATCGAAGACGTTATCACGTAAGGAATCCCCAGGCCAGCCCAGGTAATGGGAGTAGTAATAGTCCCGCCGGGGCGGTAAACCGCATTTAAGGAACAGCCAAAGGCTTGATTCCCTGAACCGGTTGGAAGCGAGGCAAAGTCCGAGGATACGGCCGTCCCAGACATGCTCGAGATCGTGATGCCGTTCCACTGGGGATAGGCGTTGGAAAGTGCGGTTTGCTGTCCGAAACGGATGATGACATTGGTGAGCTCCGTAGCTGACGTCGAATTGTTAAATTGCAGAGAGCCCCATTGCCCCGGGGCCGCCTGCGTAGTCCCTTCCTGAAGCGAGGAAATAATGATCGGGTTCGCCGGCGTTCCCGCCGCGACAAGCGTCCCAATAATAATGAAGTTGGTTCCCGGAGACATCTCGATAATGACGCCGGGGTCAATTGAAAGGCTCTGCCCCGAAGGAACGGTGATATCGGCCGTGGCCTGGTAAGGGCTTCCCGAAATGGAGAGGTTACCCGAGAGATTGCCTGAAATAGACGTGGCTTCGGCGGGAGAGACGAGACAGAAGACAGTGAGCAACAGGGCGGGCAGGAAAAAACAGAGTGTTGGGATTTGGAGATGTCCCCAGGCGATACCTAGGACTATGCGGCGCGATCTTAGGATAAACACACCCTCACAGTCGTACAGCGCGACCGTTACTCACGGTCTCACGAACGGACACTAGCTTGTTTATTATGACTGAAATTCTCCCCGGATGGCGCATAATTTTTAGCAAATTACGGAGAATTTACCAATGGGCCAAAAGACCAGAACGTAGTCGATCAGACGTCTTGGCAGACAATCGCCAGTTAATGACTTTGACCGAAGTGATTCATGAAGTGGCCCTACAATTTACGGGGCTAGAATTTGTACGGGGATCGGATCGCTGCAGACCGGATCGTGTCTTTCGATTTGAAAACCCAATCGCAGCGGGTAAGGGCCGGGTTGAAGCGTGGATCAGGTGAAAAGGGGCTTATATATCGGCACGATTTTGCGTCGGATGACTAATTTGTTACCGCGTCTATTCCAAAGCGGACATCTTCGTTTCATCGGGAACGCTCAACCCGAACCGCCACTGTCGGTTACTTCTTATCGGAATTTTTCTCTAGTCCGGAGGTCGAGGGAGATGGATGTGTCGATTGCGACGGCCATGTTTTTAGTGACCGCGTTCGGACCATATCGATCATTTTTGCGAGCACGGCAATGGCCCTTTGTTGGTCGAGGCCATTAGCATACTCATAGGTGACGCTGAGTTTAATTTTTTGCTCTCGTCTCCGTGAAGACGCGCTTAGAGGCATGGATTTATCGAAGTTGTTGGCCATGGATTGGCCACACTATCAAAATCGCATTGATTTTACGCACATGTAGGTGATTCCGACGAGCTACCAGGCTGCTCCACCCCGCACTTCATAATACCATTATTTGACGCGCTGATCACGAAGATCGACGGAAAACTGGAAAATGACACTGATCGGATTTCTGATCGGACCGCACCCCAAAAACGGGCAACTGGACGATTAACTGGCACGAGCCATAATAGGCAGTTATCGACGGTGAATTGCGTTGCGATACTCTCGGTAGGGATTTAAGGATTTGCGCTTTTCGATGGCGCGGGCTACCAGGCTCTCCGACGGAAGCGGTTCGATGCAGGCTACCAGGCTGCCCGTAGCACTTAATTGAGTTGCCGTCGGCGAGCTTAAAGGGACGGGGGCCTGGTTGTTATGGGCCTTTCTGCCAGCAAATTTGGACTTTTGTTGCATGTCCTTTTCGTCAATCTTTTCGTATCGTGATGTCGTACGAAAATGAGAGCTGGATTCCGCTGGGTCATCGCCGTTGTCTTGAGTCTTGCGGTAGCGGTCGCTCCGTTCCAAGCCGCGGTGATCGCGGCTGACCTGTACGAGACTCCATCCGCGTCCTCTACGTTTTCCCGTTTCCCCAATTCCCCCGCCGCCTGTCGCTCCCGTTTGCTCGAAGAAGCTTTGATGCTCCGAGTCGCGTTCGCGACGGTCCGGCCGGTCGTGGGCGTCGTCAGGACCGCGATCGAGTGTTTCAGTCGTTATCTGGATACTCCGCCGATTATCTCTCCCGCGAGGCAGGAAAACACGACACCACCTTCAGCAGTGGCCAGCTATCTTTCGGTGCGGAAAGAGTTCCCATGGGAGGCCGAGCCGCCGGTGCAGGAGCTGGTCGCCAAGCTCGATAAGACACGGCCCATCACCATCGCGATCTACGGGGGTCTGGGGACGCTCACTCCGCGCTTTCTTACCCCGGCGTACAAGGACCTCGTGGAGTTCCTGCCGAATGTGCGGTTTGTGATCGTCGACACGATGGATCCCGACGCGCTCTATGCGGATCCCCAGGACCCGGCGCGGAAAAAGCCTGGCCGCGAGATCATCCGAGAAAGCATGGAGGCGGCGGGGCTTCCGTGGGTCGGAGGCGACTACCAGGCGGGCATCAATTACTTTATGAACAAGCCAGGGGGATTCCGTCGGCGGGGCGCTTTTGACGCTGCCGTCGACCGGACCTTCAATTCCAAAGACGGAACGATCAGCGTCAATGGGCAGAGCTTGCGTATCGACGGCGTCATCACGGCCGTTCCCACCTTCCTGCATCTCGACATCGCCCGGAGATGGGCACCTAAGGGAGTCTGGGTGTGGACGGACAAGCCGATCACGATGATCGACCAGCTGCCGGCGCTGCGCCGGATCCAGAAAAAGCACGGACATATATTCGCCGTCGATTTCTTCATGGACAGCGATGCGCTCTTTTTCCTTGAAAAATTCGGCGATGGTCTCTTCGAGCGCATCGGGCCGATCAAGGCGGTGAGCGGCCGCTGCTTTGAACCCTGGTCCATCCTCAAGGAGAAGGGACGCGGGCCCTGGCTGATGATGCCGTGGCAGGGTGGCGGAGGTCTCGGGATCGACCAGGTGGTCCATCCCCTGGCGATGATCGGCTGGGATCTCCAGCGGCAGGGGGTCGACTTGAGCAAGGCGGTCCTGGACCACGTCCACCTCGGCCGGAGCCTCGATCCGGCGACTGCCCAGCCCACTCGCGGTGCGCCAGAAGACTATTCCTATTTCAGCGGGTATGTGGACGGGCCGAATGGGCGAATCGAGATCTATGTCGACAACGGCAAGGTCGCGGGCGTCAAAGATTATTTTTACGGCTTCACGATCGAAGGCACGCGCGGCAAGATCGAAGTGTCCGTCGGGACTGAGATCACGCCGCCGTACATCAAGGTGACGCCTTGGTTCAGTCCGGAGGAACCGATGGAGTCGGTACTGCTCGAATTTAAGAAAGGCGGACTCGGCTACACGCGGACCTTCCTGGATTTCGTGTTGGCCATCTACGGTTCGCAGGCGAGCAGCGGCGCCACGGTCGGGGCGCGTTTCCAGGCCACCACCGGAGCGGTCGCCTTCGTCGGCCAGGGATACGCGCGTACCCCGTGGCAATATCGGGTCCTGTTGATGTCCGTCATCCGGATTCTGCCGAACGGGTTGATCCTCTGGTTCTGCCGCACCTTCGGGCACCGGTTCCCCGGCTATGCGCCCGGAACGCTTCCGGCCGTTCCGCGGAACGTCCCCGGCGAGATCCCGCCGGAAATTCCCCGTACCGGTGTTCCGTTCTTCCTCCGGCAGGACCCGGATTGGCAAGTCCCGGAGGCCCCGCTTCCGACCGCGCCGGTCGACATGGTAGCGGAGAGTCTTCAGCGCCTGGCCGAGGCGATGCAGATGTACCAAGAAGGCGCCCCGATGTACACGGCATTCGTCCATGCGGACTTGTACTCGCTTTCGATGTTCGTATTCTCCCGGCACAAGAATTTGCGCCGCGCCTTCGGGGATGAGAGTCTCATGCTGAGCGCACTCATCGCCAGTGGGCTGACGGTGGATGCGATGCAGGCGCTCTACGACCGGATTTGGGAAAACCATAACCTGGACTCCCTGATCAACTCCTTCCAGAGCTACCGGCTGTGGGGCACGCGAGTCTGGAGCTGGGCTGTGCTGGCGTTTGATGACGTTCGGGATGCCGTCGGACGTTTCCTCGAGGCTCCAGGGGGCCTGGTCGCCTTCGATATAGAGGGTTTTGGCACGTCGATTTCGATCGCGCTCGGGGAGCCATCCTCGCGCGAAGCGGCGAAGGCTCTCCTGGGGGGCCTGGCGCAGCTGGGCCCCGATAAACTGTCCCTCAGCGTGCTGGCCCATAAAACGGAAACAGTTCCTTTCTTCTGGGCCTATCTGGCGCCGGTCTACAATCAGCTAAGAGAAAGCGGAATGACTCCCCAGCAGGCCGGCCTTGCGATGGCGCAGCTCGCGTATCAGTTCGGAACCATCACGGAGGCGCTGGAAGTCCCGACGGCATACGCCGGGATCCCCTGGACATACTGGCATTCGGAAAGCCTCGGCACTTGGTCGGAGCGCCTGCCGGTGGACCCTGCGATCGTCCACACGCTCGCCTCCCGGCTCGCCACCGGTGCTTGACCCCCCACTACCATCCCACGACCCCATGCGACCGGCCACAAAAATTCATCGACTTTAACATGACATGGTTAGCTGATCGGAATTCTGATCGGGTCGACCGGAAGTAGGGCGGTTTCGACTTCAGGTATGGTAATCGGCGGGGCTATTTGGGCCACCGGGAGCTGTAAGTCCAGCGTCAGGGCGGCCTGGCGGACATGACCGGGCAACAGGCACCCGATCGGGCCCAGCAAGCCGATCGGGTGCGGCGGCAGAGGTAGGCGGCTTTGCCGCCTTCCGACCGTGTGCGTATCGCGCCATGAGAGACTGCGTCTTGAGCCGTAGGAAGTGTTGTGCTGCGTCGGGGTCCTTCGAACCCATAATCGCGTACGATGCAGCGGTATGTCGAAGATCGTGCAGATGGAAATTCTTATTGGCTTTGACCTTTTGCCAGCGGTTCATGCCCTCTTCCCACACCTCCTGCAGCAGCCCGGCTTCGGCACGTGCCTTCTTCCACAGTTTGTCAAAGTGCGTGAAGTCGAGAACCTTGCTCTCAGGCAGCGGCAGAGCCCTCACAATGGGCGCTAGGACGGCGAAAAGGGTGTCGGTAAGGGAACGGACCCTGGCTCGCCATTCTTGCTTTGCGGGATCCAAATGGTGCAGCGGTCGAGGTCCACATCTTGCTTTCGGATGCGCTCGAGTTCGCCGTGCCGCATTCCGGTGTGCGCGGCCGTGATGATGATGGTCATACTTCTCACAGGGGGTCATGCAAAGATCCGGATTCAGCTTCACTTCCGCGTAAACGGGAATCCTCGATCTCGGCTAACTTGATCGCGTACTGAACCGCGGCAATGTACTTCTTGAGTATCTCGATAGACCTCTTGCCGGTGGTTGAGGCATGGATGGTGACTTTCCCCACCCGGCCGCACGCCGGGTTCGGCTTGACGACCCACACGTTGGCCATGTAGCGCCCTTCAACTTTAATGTCGATCGACTTAAACAGATCGTCTTCGGTTGCACAAACTTTGAAATCGTCGTTCATCTCAATCCTCAAGCACTTCTTCCAGCCTGTGGAGCACAGCGCTTAGCGCGGAGGCGTGACGATAGGCCTGCTGGAATAGTACTGTCACTTCCATGGAATAGGCAGGGCAGCCCACCGTAAATGTCCGCACCTCTGCCTGTAGACCATCCAGGACGACCTTGACCATGCAACGCTTCGCCCACAACCCGGTATTTTCCATTCTAGATCAGTTTAATCGCTCGTCTTTGGGCTGGGTCGCGTGCAGAGCACGTCCGTTTCTGAATTCTATGCATGCTTTGCGGACAAGGTCATAGACGTGTACCTTCGTTCTCGCGTTTCTGAAAGAGGTGTTCTCATTTTCCAGCGCAAGGTAGAACACATTTGAATTGTCCAGTCGTGCATTGGAAAAATTGGCGTCATCGATCGAGGTCAAGAACAGGTCGGCGCCCCTCATGTCGGCGCCCACGAAGGATGCGCTGGAGGCCGAGGCGCACACAATCCGGGCGCACCGAAGGCTGGCCTGATTGAACTTAGCTCTCCTGAGGTCGGCGCCGTTGAGAAATATCCCATCCAGATTCATCCCGGAAAGGTCGGCACCTTGGAGGTCCACATGGATAAGACCATCCGGTTTTGGCGCTCCGGAGCTCCACGAATGATTTTCCGGCCAGGCCTTCGGGTGATCCATGAACCACCGGTTCCAGGCGGCGACTCCTCCTAAGTAAAAGATTTCCAGGAATCCATCCACATCAATCTCAATATCCATCACGTCCTCCGTTCATTCATGGTGCTTTGAAAGCAACAACCAGACCAGCAAAATCACCCAAAAAGGATGATGACCGCACAAGAGCAGCACAAGGATCAGGAATGTCATCCATTTAGAGGTACGCCACAGAGACAGGGAAGGTTGCAGGACGAGGGGCTTTATTCTGGATCTTGACCGGCTCGGCGGCAGGGAATGCCGGCTTCGCGAAACAGCTTTGCCATGCGGGCTGCACCGGTGGGGCTGGAGGTGTGGATGGTAACCATTTTGGGGTGTTTTGAAGGGGGCATGGCAGCGATAAAGCGAGCGGTGGGCATGAAGGTTTCGTCGTCCTGCGAGGTATAGCCGATGGGCATGATGTCGTGGTCGATGCTGACCTCGCGGACCTTCCCGGAAGAGAGAATGTCAATCGCCTCGGAGTTCGTTCGGGCGAGCTTCCAACCCCGAGGGAGAGGGCGCAGATCGTCAATGTAAAGCTTACATATCGATTGCCTTTTCATCAGATCATTTTCAGACAAGAATTAAATCAGCCTTGCAGCCATGGTTCTAATTTGCCCAGAACGTCCGGATTCATCCCCCCTTCAGCACTCCAGAAGGCTTTATCCAAAAGACCGTAGAGCGTCCTAGCTCCCAACGTTTTGGCGAGCTGCGTAAGGTGTTGGCACTCAGCAGGCAAGAGAGTATCAGCTATAAGCCAGTCGTAAAACCGAATCAATGCTTGATATTGTGACTTGCCATCTTCCTCTTTGAGGTATTGGAGACCATCGGTATTCGCATGAGATCGCTTCATCTGCGTTGTCATTTTTGACCATGAATTGAGAATTAGTTTGTCCCAAATAGGAAAACGATAGGGTGCGGTGAAGTGAAGAAATTTGCTGAGGACTGAAATGAGGTAGGGTGCCTTATGGGGCTTCATATGCTTTGTCGGTCCAATCTTCGTTTGTGCATCGCGGAGTATGTTGTCGACGAAACCCGCGAGTTCGCTTGCATTTACACTTTCTGCACTTATGATTTCTTTTATGCTCCGAATTCTTGAGAGAACGACTTCGAATAACATCAATTGGTTATCATGCATCTTCCAATTTGCGTTGTATGCCCTATCGATTAATAACATATTGCACAGAACATGAGCAGAATCGTTCAGCCATTGCTGAGGATCCATAAAAATGGTGTTCAATCCAGAAGTAAGCGGTTTGCCGATTCGATCTGCGTAGTAAAGGTTCGCTATTCGTTCCAATTGGTCGACATTCAGTTTCATGACACAATCTCTGATTTCCCTTCAAATACCGGTTTCAAGCGGCACTGCAGGAACACCTCCAACAACGAGAGCGCAAGGGGACCTTTGTCAGCTGGCATTAAGAAATTTTGACGCGTCGTATTCCGCTCAATCCATGCTCCAATATTTCTACGATTCAATCGTCTAACAGAACCGCGAGAAATCGAAAGGACATTGCGCAAAGTATTGCGGTTGCTAATGATTGAATTCGCAAGTCGGCTGGAAGTTCTATCGTATATGTAATGCTGCGAGCCAAAGCGGCTATGGGATTTCGGACCCGCCCTCCCGACTTTCAAACACTTGTTCTTCAACATGAAAATATAAACGCCCTGAGTCAGCCTCTTTTTAGGGAATCTTGTTTTGGCGGGTTCTATATGCAACTCGGAGGAGATGAATTTCTGTCCGGCAATCCGAGCTACCTTTAAGAAATCCCGCTTTAACTTATTCCAATTCATTTGATGTTACTCCTTCTATGCAAATTCTTCTCAACAAAAGTCTAGCGTACAAAAAGGATCAGACTAAGCCACGTTTACCTATTGTTTCTTCAACACTCCCAGGACTTTCACCATCGCCATTGTATCCTGACCGCAATATTCGAGGAGTTGCTTTCGGACGCGGGCAGCGTCGGCGCCGGAGATCTTGCCATTCATGAGATTGATGTAGGCGTTGGAGGCGGCGCCGCCTTCGGCGATTGCGAGATCTTCGTACGTCATGTCGGGGACGAGCGCCGGCAGAACCTCTTTGATCGAGGAGCGGCCGTGGAAGGCGGGGTGGACGTAGTCGCGCTTGGCGAAGGGTACTTCCAGGTCCCAGAGGCGATCGCGGATCGAGCGCAGGGCTTTCGCTTCCTTTGGAAATACGGCCGCAAGGCGTTCGAGGACACCGCCTTCAAATCCGGCGTGGTAGGCGACGACTGACCCGCGGGGCGGTATCTTTGCCGCCAGGAGGCTCGCGATTCCCGACCGGGGATCCTTCTTTCCATCACCAAGGAATTCGACGTGTTCTGTTTCGCGGCCATCTTTGTAGAGGCGCAGTGAGAACTGGAATGGCATCTGTTCATACGGATGCAGGCCGTCATAGGGCGGGATGGCCGGGTTAATAGTTTCGAAATCGAGAAAGGAAATCGGTTCTTTTAGGGTGGCCAGGTATCGGCGGAGCGCGGCGCGGTCAATGTGCGGCACCTGAGACTTTTCCACCTGGACCTGACGGAGCTGATTCGCGGTCAGATCAAACCCCTCTGGGACCGCCGCCACCTGGAGGATCCCCAGGCTGCGCAGGTCGTCCTTCTTAGGCCAGGAAAGGCGCGTGATGTCGTAGATGGAATAATCGGGGATGTCCCGCCAGCAGTAGTCTGCGAATGCGCAGTCATAGGGATTCGAGCAATGGCGGCCGATTTTGATCTCGGGTTCCCGACTATCCGCCAGGACAGTAAAGAATTCTTTGAGACGCCCCGGAATTTTCTTCAGAACAACTTCCACGTCGTCGTTCAGATCAATCAGTTTGAACAACTCTTTGACATTGATCGCGCCGTCGCGGATGTAATCCGTGTTAATGACCATCAGGCGGCGATGCGCCAGACGCAATCCCGCGCCCTCCAGCACCCAGGACTGAATAGCCAGATCGTCGATATGGGCCTGGTCCGCGTCCGTTGAGCCTTTCACTTCAGTCAGTTCCCAGCTGCCTGGCTTTTCCTTGGACTTCCGGAGGATATCGGCGCGGACGAGCACCCCCTGGTGCTCAAACGTTGCCTCATAAAGCGTGTGCGCGCCGGCCTTCAGCGCGGCCTGTGTCTCTTTCAGAGCCTCCTGGAGATGAAGATGGTCGGCCTTGATCAGGATCCCTCCGGGAAAGTATTGCTGAGCCAGTTCTCCGATCGCATGGCCCTGGTCGAAGATGGCCTGCAGAGATGGATCGTTCTCCGGCTGAAGATCTTTTCGATGCGTCACCAGCCACAGTTTCTTTTCGCACTGCAGGCCATCCATGTACCTGGATTTTGAAAGTTTCGGGGTCATGCTCGGGCCTCGAGGGTGATGTAGGGGTCCGGAACGAGCCGAACGGGCTCATCGGGAACTTCCCATAAAGGGACTCTGACGCACCCGGCACCGGCATAAAGAAATGAGCGTGCCAACCCCAGCCATTCTTCGCCCACGGCCCTGGCTCCTGCGCCAGCGTGACAGGCTGTGAGGGTTACCCATTCACAATCCTTGAACTTTAGTTTCTCAACATCCCGTGCAGTAAAACGCGCCGACGCAACTCCATCCGAAAAAAGAATCGCAGAGTCCATTGGGGAGGACGCATCATAGACTCCATGACAGGCAACATGGAGACCAGAGGCGAGCGGCGCCTCGTGCCGAAAGCGATCGGCGGATGCTTCTTCTCCCTGGTATATCCGGGCACCGGGATATTGAAGCGAGATTTCGCGGGCTTCGTCTCTGGCGTGCGGTAAATCCCCCAGAGAGTCGGCGAAGATCACCACATCCTTGCGCGTGCGGTCCCGGGGTTCTTTGGACCCCTGGACCAATCCGGTGCTCATTAATACGGCCGTTGACTCGAACCCAACCTCTCCTCCGATGGCCGTCCAAGGCCATTGATAGAAAGCGTCTTGGGGAACGATCCGGAGTTTGCCTTTGGGCCCGTCTCGCGGCGGGAGATCAAGGAGTTTTGAACCCAGCCAGGCAAGATACCCGTGCAAGGCCTCTCCCGTCGCGGTAATCCCAGCCATCGACTGAGCGTAAAACCCTTTAAGGATCGCGGAAACATCCGCCACGGTGGCGGGCGCCAGGTCCAGTTTTTTCGCTGTGAGTTCCGCACGTGTCAGGCGGATCATCCAGACCTGATCTTTCAGAATGTAGAAATCGAGAAGGACATCGTCTTCCTTTAGCAGCTTGGCAACTTCTTCGGCTTTCAGCGGTCGGCCGGCTAACGTGCCGACTCCGGCCCCAGATTCCCCGAGACGTTCAAGCAGCGAGCGTGCCTTGAGACGCTGGCCGGCAAGGAACGCTTCTGGCAAACAGTTCCGTTCCAGCAGGAGGCGGACAAAAGCGATGTGGATCTCGAGGCGACTTTCATGGAATGTCAGCCGGAACTCTTCCTGCGCGAGCTTGTCGCGCGCTTCTTCCGCCTGCTCGGCGGCCAGGTGGTAGGCCTCCATGGCCTTAACCGGCTCTCCCAACGCTTCAAACGCTCTTCCTTCCAGGGACCGCATCCACATCCGGTGCTGCGCTTCCTCGCGCGAGAGCCATTCCGTCCCTTTCTTGAGTTGCGCCAGCGCCGACCGAGGGTTGTCGCGGGCGAGATCCGCCTGGGCCAAGATTTCGTAGGCGTGGGCGATGAACTTGCCGTTATGGCGTCCGGGACGCAATTTAGCGAGTTCCATCTTCAGAGTGTCATAGAAAGGGCCTTCCGGATCGGACTGAAGCTTGATGACGAGACGTGAGAGCGCGAGTTCCAGGACCTCGGGCGCGTAAGGGCGGCGGGCGTACCATTTGGCCGCGGTGGCGAAACAGGCATCGGCTTCCTTCCACTGTCCGAGGCGGGTGAGCGCAATCCCCCGGGCCCGCGCGGCGCGCGCACCAGTTTCATTCCGGCTGTTGGAAACGGATTCGAGCGTTTCGGCCGCCTGCGCGTGATCGCCCAGGGCGCTCAGATTGACACCTTCCATGCAGCGGCAGCGGGCGGCGGATTCGCTTGCCGGCTCCCGGCCTTTACCGCGCCGGACAGGACGGCTTCCAAGTGCTTCATAAGCGGCCGCGGCTTCCCGGCAGCGCGTCAGGCCTTCGTCATATCTTTTTTCACCCCAGAAAAGGCCCAGTCCCCAGAGGTAGCAGCAGTTTCCCAGGCGCTCAATGAGCGTGGGGTCCTCGGGCGACTTTGCAAGAAGGGCCTGAAGGCGCGCGTAAGCGGCTTCATACTCCTTCTTACTGATTAAGCCATCTATCGTAGAAGTCATAAATCAGGATACGACTTGAAACGTGGAAAAGTTGCTACTTTCGGCCGGCCAGACGCGCGGCCGCACCATGCACATCTGTTCCCAGATGACCAGCCAGCTGCTCAATTGTCCAACCTTTGTCCTTCATCAATCTAGCCAAGTCCTCTGCCGGCGAAGGCGGGCGTTCAAGCCGGGCATCAGAAGGAACGGATAGCGCAAGAATGCGAAGCATCTGCGGCAATACGGCTAATGAGGGATCGAGGGCGCGTACCACCGGGCGGTCCGCTGTGCCCTCTTCCACCCAGGCAAGACATTGCTCGATGCATGATGGAGAGATGTCTTCCCAAGCAGGGAGCTGCCCGGTGGTTAAGCTGCGGACTTTCGAAATCAGGCGTGCGGCCCCGGAGAGAAATAGGGTCTGGATGTCTTTGAAAGGAATATTCAGAGCTTTGCCGGCGGCAGCAAGCTCAGAATCGGGCTTTTTGAGAAGATCAAACAGCTTTTGCTCTCGCGGCGTCAGGCAATCGGCTTGTTCTTCGATGGCTGTCATCCCGCGCAGGCGAAGGACCTGCTCCAGGGCGTCCATCACTTCGCGCTCGCGGCCAGGCTCTGACGCTTCCTGGAAGCGTCGGGAAAAGGCTTTATAGAACTCTTCTATCCCGCGTGAAATATCGGACTTCACCGTGCCAAGCCGCCGGTCCAGAATTTCGGCGACATCGCGCTGGGGAAGATGCAGCGCGCAGGTGGCGAAAACTGCGAGCCGGTAGTTCTCATTCTCGATTTCGCGAAGGGCATTGAATACAACTTCTCTGGCTTGTGCGCGACAGACGATGGCATAAGGCGTTGGGCATTCTCCAGCGATCATGTCATGGCGCGTACGTTCCTCGTCCAATTCTTCATCCATAGAGGCGGTGGGATAGTCTTTTTGGCGGCGACGGGGCGTACGGCCCATAGAATGCGCGGTATTTTTGATAATCCGGATCAGCCAAGGATAAAAGCGGGACTTTTCGGGATCGAACGAGCCCAGCCCGGTTTGAAGATGGATGAGCGACTCCTGGGCAATATCTTCCAATTCCATCCCGTGGGCCATATCGACCAGGGCCCGGGCCGTCGATCGAACCGTCGATTCGATCGAGCGAAAGAGTGTTTCCCGGGCCGCGCTGTCTCCATCCCGCGCGAGGATCGCGAGCCGGACAATATCGTCGTAGGATTTGCGGGTATTGGGAGGCACCAGCGCCCATTCTACTCTTCCCGCAAGCGCAAGAACAGCCATCAACTCTGCTTGGCATAAAGGAGTTCAGCCGCTTCCCGTTCGATGATGGACCTCAGTCCGCGCGCGCCTAAACCCAGGCGTTCGGCTTCGTCAGCGATCCGCTCGACATCTATCTCATTCAGCCCGAACGAAACACCCTGGACTTCCAGAACCCGGCGGTACCGCTCCAGGAGACCGACGTTCGGTCGTATCAGAATTTCGACCAGGTCAGCGCGGTGCAGCGGTTCCAGCCTGATTCGATGCGGAAAGCGGCCCAAAAGTTCCGGGATCATGCCGTAATCGATGAGCGACTGAACATCCACCTCCTTTCGACGGGCTGTCCTGCCGCCAAGGGACTGCGGTGCCGGTGTAAATCCAACTCGACCAGCTGGCTGCAGACCCGATTCCAAATGAACAAACGCGCCGGCGGCGATGAACAGTACATTGGCGGTCGAGACATCCGGACCGCGATTCCACGGCGGTCCTCCTGACCCAACGCGGTGATGTATGCCTTCCAACAATTTCAGCAATTCTTCTTGAACGGCCCGTCCTGAAACGTCCCGGTTCGAATAGTGTCCGCGGCTGGTATCCCTGGCGGCAATTTTATCGATTTCGTCGATGAAGACGATGCCGTGTTCCGCCAAACGCCTCGGCCCGCGACTGCTCTCAAAAAGCTGGTCGACGATTTCGGAGATGCTTGGGCCGATATACCCCGTTTCCGAGCAAGTGGAAGCGTCACCCACCACGCAAGGGAGTCCAAGCTCATCCGCTAAGACTTCGACCAGATAGGTTTTGCCGCAGCCGCTGGGGCCGATGAACAAAACATTCGATTTCCCGATGTCCAAGGCCTCTTTCTTCCCGCGCAGTCGCTCCAGGTGCCACCAAGCGGCCATCGAAAGAATCCTTTTGGCCTGAGTTTGTCCAATGACCCGGCGATCGAGCGCCGCGAAGATCTCGGCGGCACTGCCAAACCTTTCCCAACGCGCCGCGTCTTGAACGGCCTTGCGCGGCGTCTCCTGAACACTTTCATGAAGCAGCCAGCGGGCCAGACGTGTCGGCACCCAAGCGACGATCCCGCCGCCATGCCCCATTAAGCGGCTCAAAGCGATGAGGCGTTTATGGGACAGGTCAGAGTTTGGCCGCAGCGCCATCCGGACTAGGCTTAGACTTTGATAGTTTCCTTCAGCCAAACCAAGCAGTTGTTTCCGAGTAAGGTTTTCGCCAGTCACACGCTGGTACAACAGCGCAGCGAGAAGAAGAATATGTGGGTCTTCAAGCTGATGCTTTTTAATCAGTCGAGCAAAGCGGGATTCGGGATTCGCAAATGCACCATGCCATTCAGCGATTTTGGCTCGCAAGAGGGTTTCATCACCGAGATTTGGGCCATCCGGCTCAGCTGTTCCCTTTTCCAATCGAGGGGTTGCGTTGACGGGCAGGATCGTTTTATACAGCTTCCAACGCTTCTCCATCAGCAGCTCCGCCAGGGCCATGTACAAGGTCAGCAATGTGTCATCGATCATGCATGGAATACGCCGCGACTGGTGGGAACGTTGCAACAAACTCGATCCAGCGAGGGAGAACGGGGATTTTACGGGCGATTACGTGAGCTCGTCAACTTCTGCCCAAACGTATAATTGACGTACTGTGCGAATATTACTCCTAAGCGATTTGCATATTGAGTTTGCACCCTATGGAGCTGATGGAGCAGGTGCAGACGTCATCGTGCTGGCTGGCGATATTCACGTCGGCGTTAAAGGGATTAAGTGGGCTGCCGATACTTTCGGGGACACACCGGTCATCTACATCGCCGGCAATCACGAATACTATCGCGAATCCTTTCCGGACCATCTGGACAAGATGCGAGAAGCGGCCAAGGGGTCGAATGTCCGGCTTTTGGAGAACGATGCCATAGAAATCGGCGGAGTGACCTTCCTGGGATGTACCCTCTGGACGGATTTCAACCTAAACGGAGACGTGAAACGCGCCATGGGTGAGGCTGAAACCTCGATGAACGATTATCACGTCATCCAACTTGGCAAGACGGGCCGGAGGCTTCGGCCCGAGGACACATTATCCCTGCACAAGAAATCAGTTCAATGGCTCAAGAAGACGCTTAAAACACAGGCTGGCAAACCGGTGGTGGTCGTCACGCACCATGCCCCCAGCCTGCAATCGGTCGCGGTACGCTATCGAGAAGATATTGTGAGTGCGGCCTTTGCCTCACCGCTGGATGATCTGGTGACGTCTTCCCATGCGAAGTTCTGGCTACACGGCCACGTCCACGACGCCGCGCGTTACACCCTCGGCGAAACACAAGTGGTTTGCAATCCTCGCGGGTATCCTGATGAAACTAGCAGCGGCTTCGATCCTCGCCTCACCGTTGAGGTTCTCTAATATAGGGTGTGGATCACGAATCCGACCCTGCCAAGACATTTGTAGCCTGCCTTGTCCTTATGAGGTCGCAGGTTTGTGCTGCGACTTTCCCTCTTGAATTGGTGACTGCAGAGATTACATTGAACGATGTAAGTCGGTCTGCCATAAGGGTTGGGAGGGGTCGACCTCGGACGCGAGATTCCCGGCATGCGGAGGGGACCCTCGATGTTAATTTCGACTGGGTAACGGGGAGAATAGGGCTCGTTCGTCACCTGGACCGATTCGATTTTTGAAAGCGAGTAACTTCGGATCGCAGCGGCGTCCCGTTCAAACCCAATAAAGAGACGATTTCCATCTCTGCTCTGCCGGAAGGAGTATGGCTCGACGATTCTTTCCTTTCCATGATAGCCGAGTTTTACGCAGACCCTATTTGATGCGGCCATGCGGATACGCTCGATTGGCACCGATATTCCGAAGGCCAATCCCGCGCGTGGAGGAGTCCAAGCTTCCGATCCGGCGGCGGCAGCGGTGGGCATGGGTGGCAGGACGCGCTGAGCCTTACCGGCGAGGAGCCAATCGAAGAACCCCGATAGTTCACTCCAGAAGGGCTGAATTGTGGGAAGGCTGGCCAACTGGTGGCTGAGCATCTGATCCCAATCGACTTCAAGCGCAGCGCGTTCCGGATGCCCCTGTAGGCTGGCAAACGTCGGAACCGCAATTCCCTTGAACTGACATTTCTTTTCCAGCGTGGCCAATAGGCTCGCACGGTCGCAATCGGGCGCACGATGACGATGAAGGTGAATGACGTCGTAGAGATCGCGCGGCCGAAGGCGCTCCGCCAGGGCGCGGATTTTCTCAGCAAACACTTCTTCATAGGCGTAGCATCGCGCTTTGATTCCGTCCGCAGGCGCATCGGAATAGGGATGGTAGACATCGCGCAGGACGGGTTCCATGACGAGGAGTTCTTTGCTGGTCAAGTCCAGCTTGATCTTGGGGATGCTTCCGCGCGGGTTCTGCCTGGGTCCGATGTAGCCGATCTTGCCCAGCACGTACTGCTTGGAGGGATCAGGATGAACATCAAAATCAAAGAGATTGGGTGGCAACTGCATGCCGCACTGGTCGTACAGCCAGGCGCCGATCTCGCCGAACGTCTTGCTAAGAAATGCTGGATCGAGGTGAGCAGAATCCTTCAACGTGAAATCGAGATCTTCCGAGAAGCGATACGTTTCGAAGTAGCATTTCTTCAGGCATGTGCCGCCCTTGAATACCCAGGAATCTTTGATGGCCGGATGCTGAGCGATTCCTGCCAGGAGCCATCCTAACGCATAGTCCTTTTCGACCACTTGAACCTGTAGTCCAAGGTCGGTGGCCACCTGTTGAATTTCGCGGACTTCGATCATGTTATTTTCTTACCGATCCAATAGCTTGGAACCCACAATCGCCAAGCACGGACTATTTTCTCCTTCGGGAGCGAGGGATCGAGCGGCGAGTTCCCTTTGCTCAATCGCTCCTTGCAGGCGCCCAGCAATTCCTTCTCTCCCGGAACGATCCGCGAAATGAGGAAGCCGAGCCGCTTGAAAACGGTTCGGTTCCCGAGGCGGTCGCCATAATCGACCAGAAGTTTTGTGTTCCGCTCGTCGGACTTGAAGTATTCGGCAAGGATGTCGGAAACATGCTGGATACCGCCGCCAAGTCGTGGATCATCCAGGAGGTCAATAATGGTGCGGCTGGGATCAGAGACGTCCATGCGCAGGCTGCCGCGCCAGACTGGACGGGTACCGAAGAGCGCACCAGGAGGAATCGTCTTGATTAAGAATGAGACTCCGCGCATCGCCACCTCGCGGTTTCGGATTTTACGGGTGGTGACGACAATGACGCGCTGAAAAACCTGCTCCGTCAGCTGCCAATGTTCGGCGGCGCTCCATCCTCCGATATAGCAAGGAGAAAATAGCTTTTGCGCGATGATCCACGGGTCTTGTAAGGCGGGCTCCGTGGTAGACGATTCGACAGGTACCGACACATAGAGTCCGCGCTTGACGCGCGAAATCCAACCCTTCGCCGCCAGACGTGCCATGGTTTTGGCGGCATCGACGGGCGACAAGTTCAGGATTTTGGCGGCATCGCGCGTAGAAATAGTGCCCTGCGACTTGCGCAGGAGAAGAGCAAGCTGAGAGCGGGCAAGATTGCCTATGCCTGAGATCTGATTCATTTGGGTATATCCAAAGTGCAGTATATCCTCATTTATGGTATTTACTGCATGTCTAATATACCGAACTTTGGGCTGACATTCAATAGCATTCTGAGCCGATTGATAGCCCTCGGCGGCTCAAACACTGATCGGATTACTGATCGGGTCCACAACTCGCTCCAGCGAAGGGCGGCTAAAAAGCGCGAAATGACGAAAATAAAGAGGGCTTTCTAGAACGAAATTGATCTAAATATAGATATGAATCATGCGAGTACTGATTTTATGAAAATCGATGCTGACCATCGCTATCTATCTTTAAAGGTAGCGATGGCCATCAGCAAAACGGGCTGCATTCGGTGGCCCGTACTGATGGTCGGAATCCTGATCGGGTGGGCCTCAAGAACGGACAGCTGGAGCCAAAAGCGGCAGGCGCCGCCGAAGGCAGTTATCGACGATGCATGGGGGTTGCAATACTTTCGGCGGGGGTTTCAGAATTTGCGATTTTCGGCGGCGAGGGCTACCAGGCTTTCCGTCGGAGATCGATTTGTTGCAGGCTACCAGGCTCGGAGCAATCTTATCGCGGATCTGTTACCGAAGTCCGAAAGCCGCCCGCGCCACTTCCTCCGGATTGGAATATTTGAGCACCGACATGGGCACCTCACCTAGTTCGTCTTCAAGATGATCGGCGTCTTGCAGACCACGACCCTCATCGAAGCGCCAACGCAGCTGAAAGACGAAATCGTTCATAGACCCGAGAACGCTGCGACTGTCGGTCCGATCAACCCGGATGCATTGCGCGGCCGCCGTTTCATGCGCCATTCGATCGGCGGAGACTCCGAGCCGAATGAGACGTCGCATCAGCCGGTCTTTGAATGCGGCGAGAAGATTTCCAAAATTTCTCCCCGGCAGGATGACCGCCAAGAGGGAGACATCGTTGACCGCCAGAACAACCGGCGTTGGTCCCAATCGCACCAAGTTGGCATGCCAATTCCCGAGGGTTGGCTTTAGGTCATCTACCGGGTGAACCAACGGACCAGGATGTTTCCGGAGTAAACGTTCGGTGCATCGAAGGGTCACCATTATTCAAGCGTACGTGTATGTGAGGCGTAGGAATCAGGCTGCTACAGCATGAACCGCCATCCAACCCTTGGATGAATGGGCGGTGTGCCAAAGGTTGTAGGTCTGCTGAAGGTTCAACCACAGCTGCGGCGACGTGTTAAACGCTTTCGACAGGCGAAGAGCCATATCGGGTGTTACCGCGCCGCGCTCGTTGACGATCTTCGAGAGCGTCTTACGGGAAACCTTGAGCGCCTCGGCGACTTCGGCTACGCCGAGATTCAGAGTCTCCAGATACTGCCGCTTTAATATGCCGCCCGGGTGGGTCGGCGGACGATTTCTTTCTCTCATCCTCAGATCCTTCCGTTTTTTAGGCAGCCAAGGCGTGCCTGGCGTGGCGACCGGTTTCCTTGGCTTTGACCTGAATAACCAGGCCGGCAGCATCCAGGATCTTCAAGAAATTTGAAAGTCCGGGATTCCCGTTCTTTGAAAGCATACGAGAAACACTTTCTCGCGCCATATGCAGAACCGCAGCGATGTCACTGATCCCATGAGCACGAGCGACATTGCGAATTGCCTTTAACACCTGAGTGGGATCGTTTTCCTCGATAGCGACATTAATATAAGCCGCCGCTTGCTCTGCGTCCTTGAGCATTTCGTTCAGATGATCTTCATCGGGAACCGCTGGGGGTAATTTTTTCATTTTCTCCTCCGGTAATCTTGCCAATATTCTTGGGCCAGCCGAATATCTTTGTCTTGGGTTTTCTTATCGCCACCACAGAGTAAGATGATCAATTCGTCACCATCTTGACCCAGATAAACCCGGTAGCCAGGTCCAAAATCTTCTTTCAACTCCACGAGACCGCCACCAAGCACCCTGTATTTGCCTAGATTGCCTTCCTGTGCGCGGTCTATACGGGTACGAATACGGGCCTTGACGATCTTGTCCTTGAAAGCATCGAACCATTCTCGGTACGGAATCTTTCCCGTTGCCGTTTGGTAATGGAGGATCTTCTTGGACACGCTTAATCGTAACACATATGTTACGGACGGTCAAGGTGGGAAGTTGGAAATTATGCTGATCGGATTTCTGATCGGCGCTACAACTTGAAGCAGCTAGGTTGGGATAAATACAGCAAAAATGGCAAACTAAATAGAGATAAGAACAACTAAACGCATCTAATTATAGATAGGATTGTGAATTTTCACTTGGAAGCTACCAGGCTGAAATTTCCGACCACCATGAATTTATTGATTTCTAGATGTGTTCTTTGGACTGTCTGAGGCGACAGTCTTACGAGTTGATCGGATTGGTGATCGGTTCGGCTGGAATTAGGGCTGTCTCGGGAGCCGGCGCCGCAATAACGGGAGGACAAAGCGCCACCGGCAGCTGCTTGCACTCGTGCGGATTCCCATAGCCGCCCGAGTGCGACCGAAGAGGATCCCCCGCCACTGAAACAATGGCGGGGGCCCCTGCGGATCGTTCAGGGTCAGCGCCACGTCCTAAATGTATAATACACACGTATGAGGATATTGATTCTGAGTGATTTGCATATGGAGTTTGCCCCTTTTGCGGTTGCCAACACGAAAGTTGACGCCATCGTCCTGGCCGGCGATATTCATGTCGGCATCAAGGGGATTGAATGGGCGCAGAAGACCTTTGGCGACGCACCGGTCATCTATGTCGCTGGGAATCATGAATATTATCGTCAATCCTATCCCGATCATCTCCACAAGATGCGAGAAGCGGC
>Ga0182027_10001514_pt1 | contig 38680 bp, 35 predicted proteins | sample 712E1DmetaG_FD_121300 | JGI IMG/M metagenome (GOLD analysis project Ga0182027, IMG submission 121300) | Permafrost microbial communities from Stordalen Mire, Sweden - 712E1D metaG (Illumina Assembly) | ecosystem: Environmental > Terrestrial > Soil > Wetlands > Permafrost | place: Sweden...
CGAAGTGCTTGAGACGTATTGCGCGACCTTGATGCTGGCCGCGCAACTGGGCGTTCCGATCTCGCATATCTCGGAACAGAAGGGCTCCGACCTGCTGGCCATCAAGAAGAAGCTTGGCTTGCCCGACGCCCGCTTCGACACCTCGGGGATGAAAGAGTGCCAACTCTCCGATCTTGAGGTGCTGAATCCGATCGCACTGCCTCCGAACGCGTGCGAATCCAGAACCGGGAGCTTCGCGGAGATGGATATGGAGATGCTGGTGAAATCGGTCACGGATGCGGTCATGGGAGCAATCGACACGAAGTGAATGTGATCCGGAAATCAGGGTCGCATCCTACTGCAAAGCCGGTGCTCAAACAGTTTGCGGCGTCAGGCTGAAACCGAATGAAGGCTGCTGAACGGCAACTGCGAATCCGCCAGATGTTCGAGTCCAGGGACTTCCTCGACCTGGAAACGCTTTGCCGCGAGTTGGATGCATCCGAATCCAGCGTCCGCCGCGACCTTGGAATCCTGGAAGACGAGAAGGCGCTGCGGCGTGTCTACGGAGGCGCTGTTCCCCTGCAATCTTTGGGCAATCGAACGATCGACTTTGCGGAACAGAGCGCGCGGCAAAGCGACGAAAAGAGCCGCATTGCCAAACTCACCGCGGGTCTCATTGAAGAAGGCCAGACAGTTATCCTGGATGGCGGCTCGACGGTTGCCGCCGTGGCCAGGGAGTTGGCTTCCAAGTCCCTTCACATCGTCACCAACTCGCTGCCCATCGCCGAAGGACTGGAGTCGCTTCGCAACATCGAGTTGACTTTAACCGGCGGCTATCTTGATCCTCGCGGCCGCGTCATGCTCGGACCCTTCTGCGACCGGATGCTGAGTTCGATTCGCGCCGATGCGGTCATCATGGGAATCGGAGCCATTTCAGAGACCGGATTCAGCAACAACAGTACGCTGGTCGTCGGCTCGGAGCGAAAGATGATCGAGATAGCCAGCAAAGTGATTATTGTGGCCGATCACACTAAGTTTGGCCGCGGCGGAATGTTTCCGGTGGCCCCGCTCAGCGCCGCCGATATCGTTGTATCCGATAGCGAGCTTGCGCCCGAATATGTAGATTTGCTTCGCCGCAATGGGGTTGAAGTATTTCTGACATAACGCAACGTATTGCGCGCGGCTTATTCATCCTGCCCAAACGATTGAACCACCACAAAGTTGTCATCCTGAGCGTAGGTCGCCACAGCGACCGGAGTCGAAGGACCTGTGGTTGCGTTTCTCTACTGCGTCATATTGCGCCAATGCCCTGTGGACATAGCGAGTGCGGCGGTCATGCCAGCACTCGTGAATGCGGCTGCAAGGTATAATCAGCGCTATGGCGGCGGTTGAACAGACGAATCTAACGGGGGCCGAATACGCGGGGATTGAGCCGGCCACGGCGGCCAAGCTGCGCGCGCTGGAAGCGCGGCTGGAGCAGTTGGGCAGCCTGATGGTGGCTTACTCCGGCGGCGTGGACTCCGCGTTTCTGGCCGGCACGGCGCATCGGATTCTGGGCAGCCGGATGCTGGCCGTGCTGGCCGATTCGCCCAGCCTGGCGCGGCGCGACATGGAGCAGGCCCGCGCCTTTGCCCGGTCGCTCCAGATGCCGCTGCACGTCGTCGAGACCGGCGAATTGGAGCGGCCCGCGTATGCGCGCAACGAGGCCGACCGCTGCTTCCACTGCAAAGACGAACTGTTCGCGGCCATGGAGGCGCTGGGCGGCAAGCTGGGCTTCAGCCGCATCGCTTACGGCATGAATGCCGACGACACCCGGGATTTTCGTCCCGGACAACGCGCGGCCGAGGAGCACGCCGTGCTGGCGCCCCTGGCGGAGGCCGGGCTTACTAAGATCGAGGTCCGTGCGCTGGCCAAAGCGGCCGGCTACCCGCTGTGGGATCGTCCTGCGGCGCCGTGCCTGGCTTCGCGCGTCGAGTATGGCCGCACCGTAACTCGCGAGGTGCTGGAACAAGTGGAGAAAGCCGAGGAGAGCCTGCGTCAGTTGGGCTTTCGCGAACTGCGCGTCCGCCATCACGGGGAGTTGGCCCGCGTTGAGATTGCCCGCGCTGAACTGCCCCGCGCTCTTTCAATGGAGATGCTCGACGCCATCACTGCCGCTCTCAAGCGGGCCGGATTCCAATATGTCACGCTCGATTGCTCGGGATTTCGCTCCGGATCGATGAATGCGGTCTTGCCCGTAGAAGTTCTCGCCAGGCGCGGCGCGTAGCCGACAGGTTAAAATCACAAAGCGATGCGGATTGGATACATTGAGTGTTTTTCCGGCATCAGCGGCGACATGCTGCTGGGCGCCCTGGTGGATGCGGGCGTTCCCTTCACCTGCCTAGAGGAAACGGCCACCGCGCTCCATGTGGGCGCGCGGCTGGAGATGCGCAAGGTGAGCAGAGGCGGGCTGGCCGCGATCAAAGTGGATGTGCTGACCCCGGACTCACCGGCGGGCGGCCACTCCCACGACGGCCAGGCAGAGCATGCTCATGATGCGCACGCGCATGAGGCGCAACCCCATCCGCACAAGCACGCGCCTCATCGTCCCTTGTCGGCAATCGTCGAAATCATTCGATCCGCACCGCTCGCTGAGGCTGTAAAAGCCCGCGCCATCCGCGCCTTTCAATTGCTGGGTGAGGCCGAGGCCGCCATTCACTCCATTCCCATCGAGAAGGTGCATTTTCACGAAGTCGGCGCGGTGGATACCATCGTCGATATCGTCTGCGCCGCCGCGGGATGCGAAGCGCTCGGCGTGGAGCGCTGGCTTTGCTCTTCGCTGAACGTGGGCAGCGGAACGGTGGTATGCCAGCATGGCACACTGCCCGTTCCTGCGCCTGCTACGCTGGCCCTGCTGGGCGACGCTCCGGTGTATGCGGCCGGCCTGCCCATGGAACGGGTGACACCCACCGGCGCGGCCCTGTTGCGAATGCTCGACGTCGAGTACGCACCGCTTCCGGCCATGCGCGTCAAGGCAACCGGGTATGGAGCGGGTGGACGCGAAACGCCGGGTGAGCCCAACGTGCTTCGCCTGCTGGTGGGGGAGGAAGAATCCGCACCGGTTGATGAAGCCGAATCTATCGCGGTGATCGAAACCGTGATCGACGACTCCACTCCTCAGGTGCTGGCCTATGTCAGCGAACTGCTGCTTGAGGCCGGCGCGTGGGATGTCTATCGCGCCGCGGTGCAGATGAAGAAGGGGCGCACCGGCGTGCAACTGACCGTTCTCTGCGGCCCCAAACTCTTGCCCCGTTTGCGCGACCTTCTCTTCCGCGAAACCACCACCATCGGCTTGCGCTGGAGGTTGGAAAACAAGCTGGCGCTCAAGAGGGAGTTTCTTGAGGTGAGCACCGAATGGGGCAAGGTGCGCATCAAAATCGCTCGCTGGCCCTCGGGCGCCGTCGCCAATGCGTCGCCGGAATATGAGGACTGCCGTCTGCTGGCCACGCTGCACACGGTTCCGCTGAAGCAGGTGATGCAGGAGGCTATGCGGGCGTATGCGAAAACGGGAGCGGCCTCCAGTTCAGGAAAGGACGGGGTCTGATGGATCGAACCGCAATTGAATCGCTGCTCAACGAAGTCCGCGAAGGCCGCACGGCCGTAAACGATGCGCTGGATCGCCTGCGCGATCTGCCCTTCGAGGACCTGGGCTTCGCCAAGCTAGATCATCACCGCGCCCTGCGCACCGGCATGCCCGAGGTGATCTTTGCCGCGGGCAAGACCGCCGCGCAGGTGGCACAAATCTTTGCACGCATGGCCCAGGCGGGCGGCAACGTCCTGGCTACCCACGCGACGCGTGAAATGTATGATGCAGTCTTTGCTATCGAGCCGCGCGCCGAATTTCACGAGATGGCCCGCGCCATCACGCTTACCCAGGCTCCTACAGTTCCGGGCAAAGGAACCATCGCCGTAGTCTGTGCCGGAACCAGCGATCTGCCGGTGGCCGAAGAAGCCGTGGTGACCGCGCGCCTGATGGGCAACACGGTCGAGTTGATCGCCGACGTCGGCGTGGCCGGCATCCACCGCCTGCTGGCGCAAAAGCATTCCCTGCAATCGGCCCGCGTGCTGATCGTCTGCGCCGGCATGGAAGGCGCTTTGCCCACCGTAGTAGCTGGCCTCGTCAACGCGCCGGTCCTGGCCGTTCCCACCAGCGTGGGTTATGGGGCGTCGTTTGGAGGTGTGGCCGCGCTTCTGGGCATGTTGAACACCTGTTCGCCCAATGTTTCGGTAGTCAACATCGACAACGGCTTCGGCGCGGCCTGCATCGCTTCGCTCATCAATCGGCTGTGATTGGCGTGCTGACCGCGCGGTTCGAGAGACTACTAGAGCCTTCAGACGCTACTGCGCTGGCTGCACCACCAGATCGTCTGCTAGCTTGAAGCGCACAATCGACTCTGCCGGTATATCGATATCCCGGTTGCCGGTCAAGCCCGCGACGGCGGTTCCAGCGCCGCCACCCACCAGGCCGCCCACCACGACCCCTACTCCACCGGTGGCCACTCCGCCTACGATCATGCCCAGCCCCGTCCCTCCGGCGATCAAGGCTGTCGAACGCCTGCCCTTACCCTTCTTGCTTTCCGTCAGGTCCCGCGTGGTCAGCGGATATCGCGTCCCCCGCACTGTCAGGGAGATCAACCGCAGTTCCAACAGCGATCTGCCTTTGAAATGTCCCCGCCGATGTGACATATCCACCACGCCACCCACCAGCGCGCCCTTCGGCACCAGCACACGATTGTCGCCGGCCAGGATCGGTTCCACGATCTCGCCTGTAAATGTCTCTCCAGCGCGGCTGTGTTTTACACTGATGCGCTGATCGATCCGGATCGTTAACATCGTGCCCGCCGGAATGGTCACGTTGACCGGAACCGGAGGCAGCGGCACCGCCGAAACCGTTGGTTCCATGGGTGCTGGAACGGGTGTACCAGCGGCGGGCGGTGTTGTCGTCGTCGTGATCGCCACGCTCGTCTGTCCGGCAACTGGCGGCTGCACCACCGTGGTCGTCGTGGTTCCATTCTTATCCACTGAAACCACCTGCTGCGCCTGTCCGGTTGTTGCCGCCTGCTTCTTGGCCTGATCCAGCGCCTTATCCTGCCTGGATTCGCATCCCGAAAGGATGCACGCTACCAGCACCAGTACCAGCATCGACATCCACCGGGTGCGAACGAATGAGCCTGAATTGAACATGGTAGATCCTCTTTCGCTGTGTTTTTCATGTCAACACAGACTGAGTCCACAGTCTGCAATCGATAACCAGGGAATTCTGTATCAAATTGCACGCATTAGAATGCGCATTCATTTGGCAATACAGCCTCAGGGGAATAATTTATGCCTAGTGCACACTTCCCGCGCGATCCTGCGAGCGGATGTAGCGCTTCTTTGGCGGCGTGGAGGCGTTGGTTCAACGACTGGGAATCTGCTTTTCAACGTTGATTAAAGGATAGGGATCTCATTCTCCGAGCGTACCGCCCGTTCTACCGGACGAAAGCCCCTGTCCACAAGGGCTCCAAAGGAGATGGCGAGCCAGTACGCGACGATATCCCAAACGGAGAAGAAGCGGCCGAGCAGCACAATGCCGGGGAGGGTGAGGCGAAAGGCGTCCAGTATGGACGAGTGATATAGCTTGACGAATTCGACGGCGGTGGCAAGAGTTCCCGTGAGCAAGGCAACCGTCAAAGGCCGCCGCGAGGGCAAGAACGTCGAAACAATCCAATAAGCCATCAAGGCCCACATCGTGGAACCGCCGTATTTGACGACGAACGGCGGCAAGCCAAGCGGGGCGAATCGAATCGTCAGGCCGGCAGCTACGGTGACGGCCATGAGCGCCAGCGTAAGTATGAGAGGGCGAGGGCGTATCATTCCTGAGCCTAGCATGGGGTCAATCCACAGATATACTTGCGTTCCCAAAACACTAATAGGTGATACAGATCACTGTCCGGCGCTGCCCTGGCCGCAAATCATGGTTCCTGTATGGGTAGCGCCCGAGCGTGCGGCGCGTGTGGAGGCGAATTGTGGCCCGGTCCCGATTGCCGCGGTGGCGCAGAATTTCGCAGATATTTTTTCTGCTGCTCTTCCTAGCGCTGCTGTTCTTCACCTCGCTGAGCCTTTTTCCCGGCGGTGGAACCGAGATACATCTGAGCGCGCCAGTGCGCCTGTTCTTTGAATGGGACCCGCTGGTGGCCCTGGTCAATGCGCTGGCCGGCCACGCGCTCTATCGCGGGCTCATCTGGTGCCTCATCATTCTGGTGCCGACGCTCTTTTTGGGGCGCTTTTTCTGCGGATGGATCTGCCCCATGGGCACGCTGCAACATTTTGTGGGCAATATGCCCTCGGAGGCCAAGCGCGGCAAGCAGCGCATCGAAGCAAACCGATATAAGCGCTGGCAGACCGGCAAATACGTTGTGCTGATTGCCGGACTGGTCGCCGCCTGCTTCGGTTCGGCGGCCATCGGCTGGCTTGATCCCTTTAGTTTGCTAGTCCGCTCTTTTGGCCTGTCGCTCATGCCGGCCTTCAACGCCGCCGCGCGCCTCGTGTTGACTCCACTTGAAGGCAGCCACATTGCGGCGATCAAAGCGACCGGCGAGACGCTGCACACAATTCTGCATTACACGGTGCTCGATCTTCGCCAGCCCCACTACCACCAGGGCCTGGTGCTGGGCATTCTCTTCATCGCCATTCTCGCCGCCAGCTTGCGCGTGACGCGGTTGTGGTGCAGGGCGATCTGTCCTCTGGGCGCGCTGCTGGGCGCGGTCTCCCGCTGGTCTGTGCTGGGGCTGCACAAGGACCCCGACGCCTGCGACAAGTGCAACCGCTGCGAACTCCACTGCCAGGGCGGCGACGATCCCATCGGCGGCGCGTTGTGGCGCAAGTCCGAGTGCCTGATGTGCATGAACTGCTTGGGCAGTTGCCCGCACGACAGCCTTCAATTCCGCTTCTTCCGCAAGGAAAAGGAAGTCGCTTCGCCGGACCTGGGACGGCGCAGAACGCTCACCGGCCTCGCTGCCGGCGCGGTGGTGGTTCCGCTCTTCCGCGCCAATACCGGCCTGGGCAAGAGCCGTCATGAACGGTTGCTGCGCCCGCCCGGCTCGCTCGACGAGACCGAGTTTCTTTCGCGCTGCATCCGCTGCGGCGAGTGCATGAAGGTTTGCCCCAACACGGCGCTCCATCCTACGCTTGAAGAAGCCGGCCTGGAAGGGCTGTGGTCGCCCACGCTGGTGCCGCGCATCGGTTATTGCGAACCCAGTTGCGTGCTCTGCTCCGAGGTCTGCCCCACCGGCGCCATCTGGCAAATCACGCCTAAAGAAAAGGGTTGGGTAGTTGGCGTGGGTCAGTCCGCCGCGGCGGACCAGCCCATTCGTCTGGGAACGGCGTTTTACGATCGCGGTCGCTGCCTGCCCTGGGCCATGGCCACCGAGTGCATCGTCTGCGAGGAGTGGTGCCCGGTCTCGCCCAAGGCTATCTATGTCGAGGAAGCCCAGGTGATCGACTCGGCCGGAAAGACCAAAACGCTGAAGCAGCCGCGCGTCGATCCCAGCCGCTGCGTGGGCTGCGGCGCATGCGAGTACGCTTGCCCGCTCCAGGAGCACCCTGCCGTCTACGTAACCAGCATCGGCGAAAGCCGTTCGCCCGGTAGCCAGATTCTGCTGAGCCGGAAATAAGGAGAATCGATTGTGATGTTTCACTCGAAGTATTGGATGTTGCCTATCATTACTGGCTTGGCAGTTGCGTTCACAGTCATCATCGCCCCGACCGGATGCAAGAAAGGCCAGATCAACCCGTTTCCGGCATCGGACGCGGTCGCCGGATGGCAAAAAACCAGTGATACGCGCGTCTTTGCAGCCAAGGACCTTTGGCAGTACATCGACGGCGACGCCGAGCAGTACATCGCAGCCGGCGTGGTCTCCACCACCACCTCCGATTACAAATTCCGGGACCAGTTGGAGGCGGTTGTGGACGTGCATACCATGGGCGACGCGGCGGGTGCGCGCAAGATTCTCGAAACCGGACAGAGCAAGGACGCAAAGACTGTCCAACTGGGCGATGCCGGAGTTGCCTACGTGCAGAGTGTGATCTTCCGCAAAGGCCGCTATCTGGTGCGCATTGTTGCCTATGAGTCCACGCCCGACGCACCGCAAGCTCTGCTGGCCCTGGCGCACGGCGTGGAAGCGAAACTGTAACTGGAAGTACCTGTTCAATGAATCGGTTGAAGTGAAGGGTACGGGCTGGTAGGCCAGAGCTTAGCCCCGGCATCAAAGGCAAGAATAAACTGGGGTTTTGGCCCCTGAGGGAAATTGACTGGAGCAGCTTGATTTCCCTCATCGGCGAAAGCCGATCACCGGGCAATCAGATACTACTCAACCGAAAGTCAAGGAGAACGATCCATGAAGTTTTGCTCAGGAAGATGGATGGTGGCAGCCGTGGCGATTGTCATCGTTGCCGCAGCCGCCGGCACAGGCTGCAAGAAGACGGCTTCCGGCCCGTTTCCGGCATCGGGCGCGGTTGCGGGCTGGGTGAAGACCAGCGACACGCGCGTCTTTGCAGCCAAGGATCTGTGGCATTACATCGACGGCGAAGCCGAGCGATATCTTGCCGCCGGCATCGTTTCCGCCTCGACATCCGACTACGAGTACCAGGGGCAGGTGGAAGCCATAGTGGATGTGTACACCATGGGTGACGCGGCAGGCGCGCGAAAGATTCTGGAGACTGGAACCGACGAAGCCAACCCCATCCAACTGGGAGATGCCGGCAGTGCGTACGCGGAGAGCGTGACCTTCCGCAAAGGCCCCTATCTGGTGCGGATCGTTGCCGTTACCTATGCGTCCCCGGCCGGAGTCCAACAGGCTCTGCTGGCGTTGGCGCATGGTATGGAAGCGAAACTGTAGAGTCGCTTTGGCCGCATAAAGGTGAGGATTGCAATGAAAAGTCGCAGGGATTTTATCAAGGGAGCAGCAACGGGAGCCTTCGTGCTCGGTTCGTCCGCCGCGGCGGAGAGATTAGGACTGGCCGCCTTGTTCGATCAGAACGCCCAGTCAAAAGAGACAAGCAAGTCGCGGGTTATCGTGGCCAGGGATGCGGATCTGCGCGGCCAGGGAACACAACCGGATGAGAAGCGCATGCTCGCCCTGCTGGACCGCGCCATTGCGGCTTATACCGGGCGCGACAATCAGATCGAGGCCTGGCGGCGCATCGTGCCGCAGGATAAGGTGATTGGCCTCAAGACGAATGGTTTGGGTGGCCGCGGCATCTCAACTCACCTGGCGCTGGTGCTGGCCATCTGCGAACGGCTGCAGCAGGCCGGCGTCAAGCCCGGCAACATCCTGGTATGGGACCGCAACGCCCGCGACCTTCAGGCTTGCGGCCTCACCATCAACACAGACCCAAGCCGCGTGCGCTGCTTTGGTTCCGACGTGGCCGGCTACGAGGAGCAACCGGTGGCGTTTGGTTCGGCAAACGTCAGGCTGGCCAAGATTCTCACCCGCGAGTGCGAGATGGTGCTCAATCTGCCCATCCTCAAGGACCATAACCTGGCGGGCGTTACGTTTTCCATGAAGAACATGTACGGCGTCGTCCAGCGCCCGGATGAGCTCCACGGCAGCGGCTGCAACCCAGGCGTGGCGGACCTGAATCGCATTCCGGTCATCCGCGATAAGGTGCGCTTCACCATCGGCGACGCTCTGTCTTCTGTGTATGAAGGCGGGCCCGGATTCCGCCCCGAGCGCCTCTGGTATCCCAACGCGCTCATTGTGGGCGAGGACCGCGTGGCCCTGGACCACACCGCATGGCAGATGATAGAGCGCAAGCGCGCCGAGGCGGGTGTGCCGACGCTGGAGGTCGCGGGCCGTCCGCCGCGCTACATCGCCACCGCCGCCGACGCAACGCACCGTCTGGGCGTCAACGACCCCAAACGCATACACCTGATGGAAATCTGACCGGGAGGATCACTATGGCCGGGGAAACCGATCGCAAGCCGGACGAAAATCAGGCCCAGGCTGCGGGCCTTACGCGCCGTGAGGCCATGCTGCAACTGTTGCGTGTGGGCGGCGTGGCCGCGGGCGCTGCCGCTGCCGGCGTATGGCTCAGCGAGCACAGCTTCCGTCCGGTTCCGGCCCGCGCCGAGCAGGCCCGCCGCGACCATCGCATTGCCGACGATTCCACGTTGCCGCATCTGACGGTTGTCCAGGGCGGAGAGCCGCGCGAGCTGGTTCAGCGGGCGCTTGAAGACCTGGGCGGCATCCGCCGCTTCGTCAGCCGCCAGGATGTCGTGGTCCTCAAGCCCAACATCGCCTGGGACCGCACACCGGAGCAGGCTGCCAACACCAATCCCGATCTCGTTGCCGAGGTCGTGCGCCAGTGCTGGCAAGCCGGGGCAAAGCGCGTTATCGTTACTGACGTCAGTTGCAACGAACCGCGCCGCTGCTTTTCCCGCTCCGGCATTCAGGCCGCGGTCCGCGCCGAGGGCGCCGAGGTCATCCTGCCCGATCCCGAGCTTTTCCGCGAGGTCGATATGGGCGGCGTGGTGCTCAAGACCTGGCCGGTCTTCACGCCGTTTCTTGAAGCCGACAAAATCTTCAACCTGCCCATCGCCAAGCACCACGTCCTCACCGGCGCAACACTGGGCATGAAGAACTGGTACGGCATCCTGGGCGGCCAGCGCAACCGCCTCCACCAGCAGATTCACCAGAGCCTCGCCGATCTGGCTAGCTTCATGCTGCCCACCGTCACGCTCATGGATTGCTACCGCGTCCTCGTGCGCAACGGCCCCACCGGCGGCAACCTCGAAGACGTCGTCCTCAAGAAGACCCTGGTCGCCGGAACCGACCCTGTCGCTATCGACGCATACGTTGCTAAGGCGTATTGGAACCTGAACCCCGCACAAATGCCTTATCTCCAGATGACCGCCGCACGCGGCCTAGGCACTGTAGACTTCGAGAAGTTGCAGGTGAAGGTCAGCCAACTTGGGTAGTGGGACATTGCCGCGCGGCGGGTTGGGTTGAGGGTGAGGCTCTAGTTCCCAGATTGCGATTTTCATTCAATTTTCATTATTTGATCTCAGCCTCCAGGTTGGCGACAATCTAACCTTCGAATCGTTCACTATCCAACCGCAACTGAGCATAATTGCACAGCGATCAAAACGTCGCAAACACACCATGATTACAGGCCGCCCACACCAAAGCGGCTGCAGCAATGCCGGATCGTATGGCTGTATCCCCCCGAAGGCAGCACCCCTTCTACACTGCCTCCGCCCCTAAGCCTCTTTTTATGAACCGATCCGCATAAGACTTCAGTCTATGTGCAAGAATGTACATCCATCCCAAACCGGCAGGAATAGAGTCAGGCGATGAACCGCTTTGTTCGCCGCCTTCTTATGCTCGGACCGCTTATGTGGTACCTGGTTGTGTCCGCTGCCGGATGCTTCGTATTGATACGTGGCATCTGGTTGGTCGCAAAGGGAAAAGGAGGATCGGAGACGAGTTCATCCATCCGCGCCGTTAGCAGGTCCCGTAAGCCATTGGCAGGTATCGGCGCAGCAACATTCCTTCTGGCCTTCATCGCGAGTGAAGCAATGGCCATCATTGGGGCGCTTTTCCGCTGATCCCCATTTGCTCAATCACCTTCGATCCCGTCAATGCTGGCGTATTTGTAGCTGGGAGCCTGCAATGTCCACACCGAACATCTCCGTGAATTCGCAACCGAACACCCCGATGCGGCGCGAGTCGCGGGCTGCTGTGTTCGGAAGAGCATCGGCATTATTCTTGCAACCTGTGCCCAGACGTTCTCTTCCTGTCCGGGTAGCGGTTATCGGCAATCACCTTCCCCGGCAGTGTGGAATTGCCACCTTCACGACCGATTTGTGCGATGCGATCGCTGCCGAGTACGGACCCTTTGGACTGTCGGTAGTAGCCGTCAACGACCCGCATTCCTCGTACGCCTACCCTGCGCGGGTGCGATTTGAGATCGCCGAATGCGACAAATCTACCTATCGGGCAACCGCCATTTATCTCAATTCCAGCAACGTCGATTTAGTGTGTTTACAGCACGAGTATGGGATCTTTGGGGGAAATGCCGGCAGCTACATCCTGCAATTGCTACAGCAGCTCACTATGCCGGTTGTCACCACGCTCCATACGGTTCTTCGCGAGCCCGACCTTAACCAACGAGTCGTTATGCAACAGATCGCCGCACGCTCCGATCGTCTTATTGTGATGAGCGAGTACTCTGCTCGCGTTCTGCAAGATGTATTTGGAGTCCCGGGCGAAAAGATCGACCTGATTCCTCATGGCATCCCCGACTTGCCCTTTGCGCAGCCGGATGTTTACAAAGATTCACTCTCGATCGGAGGAAAGGCCGTATTGCTTACCTTCGGCCTATTGTCTCCCAACAAGGGGTTCGAAAGCGTAATACAAGCTCTGCCGCGCATCCTCTCCCGGCACAGAAACGCTGTTTACGTTATCGCGGGAGCCACTCACCCGCATGTATGGGCCCAAGAGGGTGACCGGTATAGGCATCAGTTGCAGGCCTTGGCCAGGGAACTGGGCGTTGAGGAAAAGGTGATTTTTTACAACCGGTTCGTCAGCCCTCAAGAGATGGCTTCACTGGTCGGTTCGGCCGACATTTACATCACGCCGTATTGCCACGAGGCACAGGCTGTATCGGGAACCCTGGCGTATGCCTTGGGCGCCGGTAAGGCGATCATTTCGACTCCCTACTGGCACGCAGTCGAACTCCTGAGCGAGGGACGTGGGACATTGGTCCCCTTTGAGAACCCGATGTCTATCGCAACGGCAGCAATTGAACTTCTGGATAACGATGCGGCGCGTCTGGCAATGTGCAAGCGCGCTTACGACTATGGGCGCCAGATGGTATGGAACCGTGTGGCGCAGTCTTATATGAGTTCCTTTGCACGAGCTCGCGTCGATCGCCTGCAACCTGCTCACTTGAAGTTTCCCGTCCAGGCTGTTGAGAGCAGCGCCGCAAACCGGCTCTTGAGCGTCTGAACGCTCTTTCCGTGCGGATGGGGAGAATAATACGATGAGGCGCGTGTTTTGGCACACTCGCCGCGGTTGATGGCGTATCCAAGATCGCAATCAAATATGTGGCATAACCGGGGTATTGCAACCCAAAGTAAAGGAGAACTGAAATGCTCATCATCGTTCTGATTATTGTTCTTGTGCTTGTTTTTGGTGGTGGCGGCGGCTACTACGGCTACGGCCGGTGGGGCGCTGGCGGAGGCGCAGGCATAGGGCTTGGCACAATACTGCTGATCTTGCTGGTGTGCTATCTGCTGGGGTTATTCCGGTAGAACAAGTTGCGACAGGTTCAACTCACCATCCAGTTCCTTGACGCGAGGATGCTCTCCTTGAATATCTACAGGCCGCATGGGCGCAACCCGATGCGAACTAATTCCGACTAACCCCTTCCCGATGGGCTTAAGTCGGGATTCCGTTTTGGATTTCACACGCAACGATTAAACGTATTGGAGGCGGCGGCCGTTCTGTTCACAATTGCCAGTTTGGCGTGGGACACGGAATGCTGCAACTAAACCTGTCCCTGCGCGGACGGACAACTGGCAAATTGCAAATGATTGGCAGTTATTTCGTAAGGGTTTGGTTATCACCGTATAGACTCGAGCGGAACCAGAGTTACCATGTCCTATTGAGTTTTGTGCAGGGTCGCCGCTCCCTGATGGTCGCGTCGACTTGAATGCTGTGCTTTCGGGATATATCGACTCTGGTTCCGCTATAGCCTGTGTGCGGTTGCCGGCGGCCAATCTGAAGTCTCAATCACCAGGTCATGAGCAGGCTCTTGCGCCCGATTGCCTCTTCAACGAACTGAGATCAGGTTGACGCGGTCCGCGGAATGCGGGCTGCTCAATAGTGCACACTTCGTATTGGCTATCGTTTAAGTTCGAGAAATCCCAGGCCGTTGTGAAATAGCGCGTTTGCTTTGACTCGTTTTTCCCAAGTCATAGGCAACACGGAAACTCAGCCAATCGCTCCATGCCGAGATCAATCGGGAGAGAGATTGCTTCAGGGCGTTTGCCGCCAGCCGCAACCCGGTTCCAGAGCGGCGGTCTTTCCGTCGAGGCGGAAGCACACTGCGCCGTTGATGTCGGTACGGAAGGTGCGGACGTGCGCCGCCTGCAACTCCTCCAGCACCTCCTGGCGGGGATGACCATAGCGGTTGTGCAGGCCGCTGGAGATGACGGCCCACTGCGGACTCACGCGCGAGAGGAACTCCGGGCGCGTGGAGGTGATGCTGCCGTGATGGCCAATCTTGAGTAGCGTGCTCTGGAGGCCGGGTTCGGCCAGCATGTCCTGCTCGATGGGAGCTTCGGCATCGCCCTCCAGCATCACGGAAGTTGCGCCGTATGCTACATGCAGAACCAGCGAGTCATTGTTCTCGGGTTCGGGGCCGGGTTGGTAGTCACGGAAAGGCGCTAGAACATTGATTTGAGTGCTTCCGAACGAGAGAGCGTCCCCGGCGCGGAATGTGCGCAGTCGGACATGGAGAGCAGCGGCTTCGTCGAGCAGTGCGTTGTAGTCTTTGAAACGAGGATTGTTACCCACCCAGAATTCGTTAGGGTGAAAGTTATTCAAGATCGCGGGCAGGCCGCCCATGTGATCGGAGTGGGCATGGCTGAGGGCCACCGCGTCCAGGTGGCGGATGCCGCGCGACCACAGCACTTGAGAGACCACTTCCTCGCCGATGTCGAAGTCCTGTAGTGCCTGGCGCGGGCCTCCGCCAAAGCCGCCGCCATCGACCAGAAGTGTTTTGCCGTCTGGAGTAATCAGCAACAAGGAGTCGCCCTGGCCCACGTCAATGGCCTCGACCAGCAGTGCGCCACGGGGGCGATCAACCGGCTGCGGCGTAACAGCAGCCAGCGCGGCCAGGAACAGCGCGATCCAGGCGAGGCGGTGGTGCCAGCCCGATCCGGACGAAAGAGCCAAGCGGGCCAGCACGATGGCCGCACCCAGCAGTGCGCAGAAAGCCGCCGACTGCCAGAGAGGCGGCGCTGGAATGCGGTAATTCCCGAAAGTAGGCGAACCGAAGAGACGCACCAGACCGACGCCGAAATGGAGCGGCAGAGAGACAAACATGGCCGGGAGTACTGCGCACACTGGCGAAATGAGAGCAAATAGCAGAGTCATCAGCGCGGCAGGCATCAGCACCACAAGCAGCGGCAAAATAAACACATTCACCGGCAGCGCGAAGACAGTGATGCGATGGAAGTAGACGGCCATGGGTAGCGCCATGGCCAGTTCGACGACACAGGAGACAACCACCAGCTCGAAGCTGCGAATCAGAAACCGCACCGTGAAGGGAAAGATGCGCCAGGCGATGGAGTTGGCAAAACGATTCTGAACGGCTGCCTGCAACGCAACGGCGAGCATGCGTAGAATGACGCGGAACTGGGCGAGTTTTGGGGACAGCTTGGCGTCGATCGCGATGAGGCGGAGGGCGTGTGTAGCCGTCAGATAGGGGTGGATGGTGCCCTGGAGAAGCGGAGCGGCAACGCCTGCGATGGCCACTACCGCGAGCAGCGTCATTTGCAGGCTGGAGTCGAAGAGGCTGCGCGGGCTCAAGGCCAGAAGGCACAGCGCGGCAAAGCCAATGGTGTTCAGCGGGTTGCGTTCGCGATAGAGAAGGCGGCCGAACATGTAGAGCGTGACCATCCAGAGCGAGCGCTGCACAGGCGTGGCGAAGCCGGTAAAGAGTGCGTAGCCAAAGGAGGCAAGGATGGTGAGAAAGGTGGCCGGGACGCGGGGGAGACGCAGGTGGCGAGCCACCCAGAAGATGCATCCGGCCACAATGGCCAGATGGAAGCCGGAGACCACCAGCATGTGAAAGGAGCCGGTGCGTTCAAAGCCCACGCGCAGCGAATGGGTAAGATAAGTGCGGTCGCCGGTGACCATGGCGGCCAGCATGATGGCGTCGTCATTGGAGAGGCGCAGCGGGCCGGGCAGGCGGCGCATGGCCACGGGCAAGGCCAGCAGGTGTGCGCTGGAGGCATGCTGCAAGCCGCTGATGCGGCAGGCGAGGAAGCGGCCGGAAGATGGGCCCAACCGTTCTACGTGATCGATGCTCACCGTGGCCGTGGAGGTAATGCCTTGATCGAGGAGGTAATCCTGGCGGCTCCAGACGCCCGGATCGTGATAAATCTCCGGCTGGAGCAGGCGGACGACGGCGCGGACACGCTCGCCGCAATGGAAGGACTGCGGTTCGGCAGGGGCGGGCAGGCTGGACACGTTGGGGGCCGGCCAGCGAACGGTGAGCCGCACACCGCCTGTTGCGGGAGCCTGCGCATCGGCGGCATCGGTAACAACTTCGAGCGAGGAAATGCGGAGGTCGACGCGTTGCGAGGGAGTGATGGAGGACGGCTCGTCGTGTTCGCTTTCAGCCATGCTCTGCTCGATTTCGCCGCGCATGGGCCCGGCATCGACGACGGTTCCTTCCACGGTGCGCAGAAGGCCGTCGGAGAGCCGGGCCACAGCGGTCGCGGGAGCAGGGTGCGGCTCCATCCATGTGCACCATGCGCCCAGCAGGCACCACAACACCGCCAGCGGCAGCCAGACGATGCGCTGCGCGCGCCCGCCGCGGCGGCCCGCCACGAAGCAGAGCACCGCCATGGCAACTAGCGCAACCAGCGCAAGGCTGGGTTGCAGCCAGAGCCAGTGGGCGGCCGTAACCCCGGCAGCAAATAGCCATGCCGCATGAAAGAGCGGGACGGCACTCAGGCCGGCTGTGGCTGGACTGTCAAGAGCTTGCCCGGAGGTGGTCGGTTCAGATTGCATCGCGCCTGAAAATCAAAAAGTTTCTCTGGCCGTCAAGCCTAATGCATTTTCCGAATTGATGTAAGGGAGGCCACTACAGTCGAGTGCCTTTTTCAACAACCGGGGTCTACAGCAACCGGGGTCCCCGGGAAGCGGTCTATGCATCCTGGAGTGGTAGAGACAGGTCTTTGTCGCTGGGGGTGGAAGAAAAAGGCAATTTAACAACTCCTTATTACGCCAAGCAAATTCGGAAAAATGCTCGTCAGGAGCGGCGCAAGTGGACCACTGTTTCCAGGTGAAAGGTCTGGGGAAAGAGGTCGGCAAGAGTGATGGATTGTATCGCGTATTTAGTGCCGAGCAGGGCGCGAAGATCGCGGGCCAGGGTGGCGGGGTCGCAGGAGACGTAAACCAGAGCAGGCGAAGCGATCTCGCCGAGCAGCTCGCAAGTCTCCGCGCCGAGGCCGGTGCGCGGCGGATCGACTATGACCAGATCGGGGCAAGTCGAATCGGAATGCACTGGCTTGCGGCTGCGGCGAAGAAAATCGAGGGTCGTGGCCCGCACGGCGGTCGCCGACGTTCCCTTGAGGTTTTCCGCGAGCGCCTGGGTTGCGGCGGGTGCGGACTCGACAGCAACCACGCGGGCAAAGTTCGCAGTAAGCCTCCGGGCGAAGAGGCCGACGCCGGCAAAGAGATCCCAGGCCAGTGCGCCGCGATGGTCGGCGATCACCTGATCAACGAGCGCGTCCAACAGCCAGCGGTTTACCTGGAAGAATGCGCCGTGGTCCACGCGATAGTCGAAGCCCGCGGCGCGATAGGCGAGAGAAGGGGCGCCCCATTGCGCGATGGTGCGGGGCGGTTGGCCGGCGTGGCCCTCGGCCACCAGTTCCGCGCCTTTAAGGGCGGGAATCCGCTCGTGAAGAGTCTGCGTGAATTCGTCGAAACGAATCGCCTTGGCGCTGGCAATAAAGAGACTTGCCAGCAGCGAGGTTTCGCCCGCATCGCAGAAGAGAGCGATTTCAGTGGGGCGCAGGGTTGGGGAAAATTGCCGTGCAATTTCCGCGACGGCGTGTGCGGCCTGAAGCAGCAGCGGCGCGGCAATGGGGCACTCGCGGATGGGAATCACTGCATGGGAGCGGCGTCCGCGGTAGCCGGAGTTTCCCGCCGCATCGAAGGCCAGCCGGATGCGATTGCGGTAAGCCCAGGGTTTGGCGGCCAGCACGGCAATCTCGCCGGGCACGGCCACGCCGCCGCGCTCCAGGGTTTCGCGCAGGATGGCCTGTTTGAACGCGCGTTGCGTCTCGTATCCAGTGTGCTGATAGTGGCAGCCTCCGCATGCGCCAAAGTGCGGACAGGCGGGCGTGACCCGCTCCGGCGAGGCTGTGACGATCTCCCCGGTCTCGGCGGTCGCGTAGCCGGGCTTGCTTTGCGTAATGCGAATGCGAACCTGTTCGCCGGGCAAGGTGAGCGGCACAAAGACGGCTTTTCCCTCGAGCCGGGCCAGAAATGCGCCGCCATAGATAGGCTTCTCGATTTCGACGAGCAACGGCTGCGAGGATTCAGGTGCGGGCGGCGTCGCGGGAAGCGTCATTGCTGGCTCATGTAGAAGAGGCTGAGGCGCGGCAAGTTGTAGTGCACCAGCAGTTGCTTTTGCACGAACTGCCGCTCCACCTGGCGCAATTGCACGGTGCCCATTCGGCTGCGATAAGGCGCCAGTTCGCGCGCCGCGTGCTCTTTCAAACCCACCAGCAAATCTTCCGGGGCAGCAGCGGTCAACGCAGCATAGAGCTTTTCTTCGAGCACGGTGAGGGTGCGCTCAAGGGCTTCCATGTCGTGGGCCGCGGCGCCCTCCGGGCCGGCTGCGCGCACATCGACGGCCAATTCGCGCAGGCGGGCGGCGGTTGCGCTGCACGCTTCGGGAGCCACCGTAGCGGCGTCCAAAGCAACTGCTGCCGATTCAAGGTGAGCAGCCACACGCTCCCGCTCAAATCCCGACTCGCGGCTATCGGCTACAGGGTTGGCGGTGCCAGCGGAAGCCTCTTTCAGCTCTTCGGCTGCTTCCATCACCGCCTGCGCGCACCACGCCAGGCCGTTGACGCGCCGCATCCTTCCGCGCTCTTGCCGCGCTTCATATTTGTCGAATGCCGCATCGATGCCGCGCAAAACCGCGTCGAGCGGAATGCCTGCCTCGCGCCAGGTCTCGATCAGCGCCCAGTCCAAAGTCGATAGCAGCAAGAGCGACCCGCGCCGTTGCTGGAAGCGCTCCTCGATCTCGGTGAAGTAGTTGAAGTAGTTGAGCACGGCGCGCCTCAGTGCGCGCGGCTCGGCGGCCGCGGCGTGCGGTTGCGCTCGAAGAGAATGAGCAGCCCATCGAGGGTGAGCATGTCGTCAATCTCGGCGATGAAGCGCGAATCCTCCGCGATTTGCCGCGCCAAGCCGCCTGTGGCGATAACGTGTGGCTGTTCGCCCAGTTCGGCGACCATGCGCTCCAGAATGCCGTCTACCAGGCCGATGTAACCGTAGTAGAGGCCGCTCTGTAGATGAGTGACGGTGTTGGTTCCGATCACCTTGGCCGGACGCTTGATGTCCACCCGGCTCAACCGCGCGGCGTGCGAGAAAAGCGCATCGGCGCTGAGGCGCAGGCCGGGCGCAATGGCGCCGCCCAGGTACTCGCCCTTGGCTGAGATCACGTCGAAAGTGGTGGCCGTGCCGAAGTCCACCACGATGCACGGGCCGCCGTAACGCTCAAAGGCGGCGATGGCGTTCACCAGCCGGTCCGCGCCCAGGTCTGCCGGAGTCTCCTGCAAGATCGGCATACCCGTCTTGATGCCCGGCTCGACGAACAGCGGCTGGGTGTGAAAGTAGATTTCGCAGACCTGGCGCAGCGTTCCCTCGACTGGCGGCACTACCGAGGAGATAATGATGTGCGTAACCTGGCTGGGGGCCAGGCCGTTCATCTCGAAGAGGTTGACGAAGAATACGCCGTACTCGTCCACGGTCTGTGTGCGATGGGTGGTGATGCGCCAGTGCGCCGCCAGCTCTGGCCGTTCCGCGTCGATCCGGTAGAGGCCCAGCACCGTATTCGTATTGCCCACATCGATGGCTAGCAGCATTGTCTTCTCAGCCTATTTCTGCGGCGCGAATGCCGCCGGTCTGTACCGTCACCACGCCGTCAGCGGTGCGGACCAGCAGGAATCCGTTCTGGTCCAGGCCGGCCGTTACGCCCGTGCAGGCCTGCGGGCCATGTACCTCGACCTGCCGCCCGCGAATCCACGTCGAGGCCTGTTCCACGCGCCGGGGAATCGTCTCACCGGCTGCCGGATCGAGCAGCCCCAGCGTCTCATACTCCAGCGATTTTAACAGGGAGACAAGTAAACTCTGACGCGAAACTCTGCGCTTCGCCTCCAAATCCAGTGAAGTTGCCGGTGTGGCCAGATCGGAGGGAAAGCTGCGCTGATGGACGTTGATGCCGATGCCGACCACGGCAAAGGCCACCTTGCTGCCTTCCGTATGCGTCTCCACCAGGATGCCGCCCACCTTGCGCGGGCCAATCAGTAGATCGTTGGGCCAGCGCAGGTCAACAGTAAGCCCGGCGACGGCATGAATCGCATCGGCGGCGGCGAGCCCCGCAGCCAGCGGCACAAGCGGCAGGCGAACCGCGGGAATCCGCGGGCGCAGCAGCAAGCTCACGTAAAGCCCTTCGCCCGAGGCAGAGTGCCATGCGTGGTCGCCGCGCCCGCGTCCGGCCTGCTGCTCATCGGCAAAGTAGACCAAGCCGTGCGGAGCGGCATTGCGCGCGGCAGCCAATGCATCAGTGTTGGTGGAGCCGGTAACCGGAGTAAAATGCAGATTGCCCGCGAAGGATGTACCCGCGAGCGCAGCGTCGAGTGCCGGTAGATCGAACACAGCTAGCTCGGCTCCGCTGCGATGCGCATCGAGATGTCGGCGGCGTTAGCGCACAAGTCGGGATCGATGGTCAGGGCGGTCGTGGTGTCCCCGGCGGCCCGGTCTTCCGCCAGGGCCTGCTCCAGCAATGCGTCGATGCGTCCGCTCTTCCAGTCCATAAGGCAGTTGTCAGTAAACAGTGGTTAGTGATCAGTCTTTCGGCAACGCTTCCAGTGCGGTGCGGGCTTTTTCGAGAAGAGCGCGCGTTTCGGTTTCCTGTTTCTTGAGGCCCTCGACAACGTGCGCAGGAGCCTTGTCAAGAAAACTCTCGTTGCCCAGCTGGCGCTCGGCGGCGGCCAGACCTTTCTCGTACTTCGCAATGTCTCTTGTCAAACGTTCGCGCTCGGCGGGGACGTCGATGGTGCGCTCGTAGACCACGGCAACGTCGAAGCAGGGGGTGTGATGTTTGGCTAGTCCTTCACTGATCGTGGCCACAAAACGCAGTTCGCCCACGCGGGCCAGCCGTTCGACGATGGTTCGATTTTGCTCAACGATATGCTTAACCGCCGGGTCAATGCGCAGTTCGATGGGCGTCACCGCCTTTTCTTCCACGCCGATCTCCTTACGCAGGGTGCGGATTTCGACGATGAGCGACTGCAATAACTCCATGTCAATCTGCGCTAGTAGATGGATACTATTTATCGGCGGATAGCTCGTAAGAGCAATCGATTTGACGGGAGGATTGTCGTCGTAGACCGCGTGCCAGAGCTCCTCCGTGATGAATGGCATGAAGGGCGAGAGCAGCCGCAGCGAGGCTTCAAAAACACTGACGAGCGTGGTGAGTGCAGCCTTAGCTTGCGCTTTATCAGCGGTTTCAGATAAATCAAGTCTCAGCTTGACGATCTCCAGGTACCAGTCGCAGAAACTGCCCCAGAAAAACTGATAGATGACATTGGCTGCGTCGTCGTAGCGATAGTTCTCGAGCGAGCGATTCACGGTGCTTGCTGCGGTATGGAACTCGGCGATAATCCAGCGATCTTCTAGCGGGGCATCATTCCCAACCATCGGCAACAACGGTAACGTGGCAGGATTAACCGCGATGCCGATTTCCGCGGCGCGGTCCACGTTCATAAATAGGAAGCGCGCGGCATTCCATATCTTGTTGGCGAAGGCGCGGTAGCCCTCGGTGCGGGCCACGTTGAAGGCGATGTCTGTTCCCGGCGAGGCCATGGAGGCCAGCGTGAACCGGACCGCGTCGGTGCCGTATTGCTTGACGATCTCGATGGGGTCGAGGACGTTGCCTTTGGTCTTGGACATCTTTTCGCGGTTGGCGTCGCGGACCAGCGCGTGGATATAGACCTCGCGGAAGGGCACCGAGTCCGCAAGAGAGCGCGAGCTGCCGTCGGGCATTGGCACATCGGCCGCAAACCAGCAGCCGAACATAATCATGCGCGCGACCCAGAAGAAGAGAATGTCGAAGCCTGTGACCAGAAGGCTGGTGGGGTAGAAAGCGTCGAAATCGGCGCGATTTTCGGCAGTAAGGTTAGGCCAGCCGAAGACCGAAACCGGCAGCAGGCCGGAGGAGAACCACGTGTCCAGCACGTCGGTTTCCTGGGTGATCTCGGTCGAGCCGCAGTGGACGCAGCCCGCGGGATCGATGCGGGCCACAGTGATCTTGTGGCAGGTGGCGCAATGCCATGCGGGGATGCGATGACCCCACCAGAGTTGCCGCGAGATGCACCAGTCGTGGATGTTGCGCATCCACTCGAAGTAAGTTTTCCCATACTGCTCGGGCGTGAAGCGGATGTAGCCCTTCTCGACCGCCTCGATGGCGCGATCGGCCAGTGGCTGAATCTTCACGAACCATTGCGTGGAAAGCCGCGGCTCGACGACCGTCTTGCAGCGGTCGCAGTGGCCCACGTTGTTGGTGTAGTCCTTGATGCCGGCCAACAAGCCCTGTTCTTCGAGGTCGGTAACGATACGCTTGCGAGCCTGATAGCGGTCGAGGCCGGCGTAAGCGCCGCCCTCCGCATTAATGTGGCCGGTCGGGTCCATCACGTTGATGGAGGGCAGACGATGGCGCTCGCCGAGGGCAAAGTCGTTGGGATCGTGGGCCGGGGTTACCTTCACCGCTCCGGTGCCGAAGTCGCGGCTGACCCACTCGTCCAGAATCACGGGAATCTCACGGCCCATTAGCGGCAGGCGGAGCTTCTTGCCATGCAGGTGCAGATAGCGCTCGTCCTCGGGGTGAATGGCAACGGCCACGTCGCCGAGCATGGTTTCAGGGCGGGTTGTCGCAACCGTGAGAAACTCGCCGGTGTCTTTTCCCTTCGCATCGATGAGAGGGTAGCGAATCTCCCACAGATGGCCCTTCTGCTCCTCGTGGACCACTTCGAGGTCGCTGATGGCGGTCTGGCAGCGGGGGCACCAGTTGACGATGTACGCGCCGCGATAGATAAGCCCTTGGTCATAAAGGCGGACGAAGGCCTCGCGCACGGCAACCGACAGGTTCTCGTCCATGGTGAAGTATTCGCGCTGCCAGTCGACGGAGGCGCCCAGGCGCTTCATCTGGCCGAGGATGGCTCCTCCGTAGTGACGCCGCCATTCCCACACGCGTTCGACGAAGGCCTCGCGGCCAAGCTGTTGACGCGAGGTGCCTTCGGAAGCTAGTTGCCGCTCGACCATCATCTGTGTAGCGATGCCGGCGTGATCGGTTCCGGGCAGCCACAGCGCGCGACGACCGGTCATGCGCCGCCAGCGGGTCAGGATATCCATCTCCGTCTGGTTGAGCATGTGGCCCATGTGCAGGCGGCCGGTGACGTTGGGCGGCGGCAGCAGGATGGTGAAGGCCAACTGGGCGTCGGGGCCGTAGGGCGCTTCGCGCCTTTGGGCGGCCTCGGTTGCTGACGAGGGCGTGGGCTGGGCAAAGAGATTTTCGCGCACCCAGTACTCGGCCCAGTGATCTTCAATAGCTGTGGGGTCGTAGGCTTTGGGCAGGTCGTGAGGCATGGGGTTTGGGACGAGCCCCCTGAGGGTCTGACCCTCTTGAATGGAGGGTTTCGAGCAAGAGGGGACCACCCCTCAGTTTAGCAGTGCGGGGTCAGGGGAGAGCGAGCCGCAAAGCGGAGAACCGCTCTGTGTGTCGTAAGAAAAGGAAAAGGCCGCACCGGATGAGGGTACGGCCTTCTCTGGATGCTGTTTCTTCTTCTAGAACGGATTGATCTTGCCCAGGCCCTTCTTCTTTTTCTTCTTGCTGGAGGATTCGTCACTCAGATCGACCTTGGGCTTCTTCTTCCTGGCGTCGGCAGCGGACTGAGTCGGTGTCGAGCCGGGCTTGATCTCATTGACCTGGATGGGAGCCTCGGCTGGCTTTTCCGCAGAGGGCAGCACGGTATTGTTGGGTCCGACCGGCTTGATTACAGCATTGGGATCGGCAGCAGCAGGACCAGAGGGCGCGTTCACTACCTGAACACCCACGCCAGTGCCGCCTTCGGGCGGCTGTAGTTGCAGCGGCGCGGTGGAGGGCTGGTCGCTACGAGGAGGCTCGTTGGGGCCGGTGGGCGCGACCGCGCCGATAGGCGTGTCGGCTGGACGGCCCGCGTTGATGGCGTCGTTGAACAGAACGATGTTCTGCTTGGTAATATCCGGCGCGAAGGTGCGCTTGGGATCGTCCAGACTGGGTTCGCCCACGTGTACCGCCTCCACCACCGTGGGTCCGTGCTTGATCAGTCCGAGGGTCCTATCGGTAAAGTGCAAGGCCTGGCGGCTGCGCTCTTCAGCGTCGCTTTCCGCAATTGCCGCTTGGGTGGGTTCGGGGACGGGGCGGTTCATAGCCACCAGCCGGTCGCGGGCATCCTCCACGTGCGGAGCCATGGGATAGCGCGTAATTACCTTGGCATAAGCCTCGGCGGCCCGGTCCTGGTAAACCACCCGCAACCGCTCCTTGATTGCGCCGGGAATATTGGGCGCAACCTGAATGGCGTGAGCCTGGCCGGCATAGGCGTCGCCAATGCCCAGCAGCGCCTGGTCGCTCTTGGAGTAGAGCGGATAGGTATCGACCACGGTTTTCAGCCGGGCGATGGCCGCGATAAAGTTCTCGCGGCTATCGTAAAAGAGGCCGATCTGGGTCTCCCGTTCGGCCAGTACCTCTTGCACGTCGCGCAGCTTCTGCTTGGCGCGCGGCACCAGCGTCGAGTCCGGAAAGGTATTGATCATGTTCCGGTACTCTTGCTCGGCGCGCTGTGCGTTCAGGTAATCGCGGTCGGGTTTCTCCATCTGCTGGTAGAAGATGTCGGCCACCTTCATCTGCGCTTCAGCCGCCTCTGGGGCCTGGGGGAAGAAGGTGATGAAGTCCTTGTACTCGGCCTCGGCCTGGGTAAGGGCCGCGGCGCCGCCCTCCCTAAACCAACTGTCGCCCACCGCCAGCTTGGCGCGCATCCGGTACTCCGACTCAGGATACGTATTGAGCATCGTCTGGAGGTCGAGCCGGGCCACGTCATAGCGGCCCTTCTTCATGGCGATCATGGCCTTGTCGAAGAGTTCCTTGTCGGGCTGCTTGGAATTGACGCCAGCCAGCGGGTTGGCGCTCAGGTCTTCCTTTTTCTTCTTGTGCGCGGGCTTCCTGATCGCAGCTTCGGCCGAAGCCCCGCCCAGAATCAGAACCGCCAGGGCCACCGCGGCAATCTTCTTGGACAACAGGTTCATAACCCCTCATTGCGGCAGGGACCTACAGACAGGTCATCCGCCTAATCTAAATTTTATTCGCCCGCGGCCTTGCGGGCCGCCGCCAGCAGGGAGCGCGCATCCTGCTCCGGGTGGCCTCCGCCGAAGACGGCGTAACCGGCCACCAGCAGCTCCGCACCCGCTTGGACGATCTGGGCTACTGTATCGTGAGCCACGCCGCCGTCCACCTCGATTCTAAATGCCAGCCCCAGCTCCTGGCGCACTTCGACCAAACGCCTGATCTTCTCCAGGGAAAAAGGGATGAATTCCTGCCCGCCGAAGCCCGGATTCACGCTCATGACGAGCACATGGTGGACCATGGGCAGAATGTCGAGAATCGTCTCGACCCCGGAGGCCGGATTCAGCACCACACCCGGCTTCGTGCCATGCTGGGCAATCAGCTCCAGCGAGCGGTGCAGGTGCGGGCAGGCCTCGTAATGGACACTCACCCAGTTGGCCCCGGCATCGGCAAAGGCCGGGATAAACTCATTGGGATTCTCGATCATCAGGTGGCAATCGAGCGGCAGGCGGGTCGCCTTGCGCAGGCACCTTACCACCGGCGGACCAATCGTGATGTTGGGCACAAAATGGCCGTCCATCACGTCTACGTGGATGATCGTGCCGCCGCCCCGCTCGGCTGCGGCAACCTCTTCGCCCAACCGGGCAAAATCCGCCGACAAGATCGATGGAAGCAGCTCAACCATGGGTTTCCTGGGGTTCTCCTTGCAGGGCCAGTGTATCAGCGATGACGGGAGAAAGTCCCTGATATGTAAGGGGCGCTAGGAGTTGGAGGCCGGAAGCTTGAACTGGCTCGCAAACACTCGCCCCGTCCCTCGCAGGATCGCTTTCACCGGCCAGCGGCCTTCGGCGTCGGGGAAGAAGATCTCGCCCGCGCGTCGAACCTCGGGCCGGTAGTACCAGCGCTTGAGCAGCGCCAGATGGCCCTGGCGGATGGTTGGCGATGGCGCACCGGAAGACTCTGCCAGCGTTGCCAGTGCCGCCTCTAGGCGGGCTTCAAGCAGGCCGCGGGCGAGCTTGATGGGCGCGGCAATTCCGGCCTGGGGTGCGGCTTCGGGAGGAGCGGCCTCAGGAGTTGGGAGTTCGGGAATCGGCTCGATGGCGACGGGTTGGGCAAAGAGCGACGTGGAGCCCGACTGCTCGTTCTGGATTCTCATGCCCTGCGTCGAGAAGCCGGCCGGGCCACGCAGGCGACCATTCTCAAAGAGAAAAACTGCAACTTCCTCTGAGTTTGCCGAGGCTTGCAGGATCACCGCCCTCAACTGGCTCAGGGGTCGCACCAGCTCAGCGGCCAGCGCACGGACGGTTTCTACTCTTGCGACTTGCGCATGAAGCGCGGCGGCAGCCTCGAATTCCAGCCTGGCAGAGGCCTCATCCCGCTCGGTGCGCAGCGTGACCAGCCGGCTCTCGCCGCGCGTGGCTAGAAAGCTCTGGACTGCCGCGGCTTCTTCGTTGTAGCGCTCATCCGTGCAGCCCTGGTAGCAAGGCGCCAGGCACATCTTCATCTCGGAGTAGACGCACCCCGGATGGCTGGGATTGGGGTCGAGATCTTCAATGCAGCGGCGCAGCAGAAAGAGCTTGAGCGCCTCGTCGGCAAAGCGCTCCGCCGCCGCCCGCGACGGGAACGGCCCGTACGACCACTCCGCCTCGCGCTGGCTTGGTCGATGAGTCACCGTAATCCGCGGATAGGGATTGCCGCCCAGAAAGCGGACAAAGGCTGGCGCGCGCAGGTGCATCCGCTCCAGGCACTTCGTGCCGTACTCGTCTTGGAGGAGATCAAACTGTATGAGCAGCGACTCGAACTCCGAGCCGGTCAGCCGCCAGGCGATGCGGCGGACCTGGCCTGCCAACTGCAATCGGCGCGGATGTTTGGCCGAGGGCTGAAGCAGCCTCTCAAGGCGGCCGCGCAGGTTGGGCGTGCGGCCGATATACGGCTCGAAATGGGCCTCTTCGCCGTAAAGCGTAAAGACCGCGGACGATTGGGGCAGTTGGGCCAGCGTGGTTTTGGCATCGGCTGGATCGAAGGTCAGCGACTGGGTAAGAGATTCAATCGGCACGGCCATCTCGCTCAGGCTCCTGCAATCGTCATGCCGTCGATCCGCAAAGTCGGCGACGCCACCGAGCCGCGGAACTCCAGGTCGTTGCCGATGGCGGTCACGTTCATCAGCATCTCGGCGAGGTTGCCGGCGATGGTCACCTCTTCGACGGCATAGGTGAGCTGGCCGTTCTCGATCCACAGGCCGGTTGCGCCGCGGGAGTAGTCGCCGGTGACGGTGTTGACGCCAAAACCCATCAGGCTGGTGACGTAAAGCCCGGCGAAAATATCTCCGATGATCTGATCTGGAGTGAGCGTGCCCGGCTCCAGATAGAGATTGCCGCAGCCGATGCCCGGTGTTCCGGCGAGGCCCCGAGAGGCGTTGTGGGTGGACTTCATGCCCAGTTTACGCGCGGTGTACGTGTTGAGCAGGTAGTTGCGCAGGACGCCGGCCTCAACCACCACCGTGCGCAGCGAGGGCAGCCCTTCACCATCAAATGGAGAACTGCCGAAGCCGCCCGCGCCGGTGGGCAGGAGCATGGTGTTGTCATCGATGAGGTGGAGATTGGGAGCAGCGATCTGCTCGCCCAGCCGGCCGGCCAGAAACGACGCGCTGCGCCAGATCGAGTCGCCGGAAGCCGCTTCAAAGACACTCCCGATGAGCGAACGGGCCACCTCCGGCGCAAAGACGATGGGGACGCGCTGCGTGGGGACGCGGCGTGCGCCGAGCCGAAGGAGGGTGCGGCGCGCCGCTTCCTTGCCGATGGATTCGGGAGATTCGAGGTCGGCGAGGCGGCGGGCGCTCGACCACCAGCCGTCGCGCTGCATCTGGCCGTTTGCGTCCATGGCCAGGGGCGCCGCGGAAACCCCGGCGGAGCTGCTCCGATAGCCGCCCACAAAGCCGCGCGAGTTGGCCAGCACCATGCGCCCGGTGGCCGCGTCGAAGCTGCCGCCGTCGGAGTTGGTGATGCGCGGGTCGGCGGCGAGGGCTGCGGCTTCAGCCCGCCACGCCCATTCGATGCGCTCCAAACCGGGAAGCGAATACACATCCTCGTAATAGAGGTGCAAGTCGTCCGGAATCGCGCCGAATTCATCCGCCTCCGGCAGCCCGGTGAATGGATCCTCCTCGGTGACTCTAGCCAGCGCTAGCGCGCCGTCAACAAGCTGGCGAATCCCCTCCGGGGTCAGATCGCTGGTGGACGCTGAAGCCGACCGTGTACCCAGAAAAGCTCGCAATCCAAGACCGCGCGAGCCGGATTCTTTGAGCGTCTCCACCTGGCCCATGCGCACGTTCACGCTGAACTCGTCGCCCTCGCGCACAACGGCCTCGGCGTCGCTGGCCCCGGCCTTCACGGCAAGCGCCACTACATCGGCGGCTAGGGATTCAAGGTCGAGAGCGACCGAATCGGGTTGGGTTGCAGCTTCGGGCATGGGTTAACGCTATCAAAATTTGCTTGTTTGCGGGATGGGCAGCGTCTATATTCATTCGGATATACTTTTTCGAGGTAGCCTATGAACAAAATGAAGGTCGAAAAATTCGCGTGTGTCTGGGATGCGATTGCCGACACGCCGGAAGAGGCCGCCAACCTGACCTTGCGTTCCGAGTTGATGGACGAGATCGAGGCGATCATCAAGCAGAACGGCTGGACTCAGAAGGAGGCTGCAAAGCGGTGCGGAGTCACGCAGCCGCGCATCAACGACCTGCTGCGCGGTCGGATTGCGCGCTTCTCGCTCGATGCGCTGGTGAATATCGCTTCAGTGCTGGGGCGCAAAGTCAGGGTGAGTCTTGAGGATGCGGCTTGATAAAAAGCTTTAGATAGAGATATCCCAGGTCCGAAAATCCGGACCTGGGGCACCCCGGCGGTTCCATGAGATCGGAAGTTCTGATTGCAATTGTGACTTGCCGGCGTTATAATAATGGCGTTGGTTGCGGCAGGCTCTACCGCTGGAAGGCGGTTGCCAGAACCAAATTTCCGCCGGAAGGCGGCTGGTAGAATCACATCCTCCGCCGGAAGGCGGCAACCGAAACGGTAATATCCGCCTGTCCGGCGGTGAACCCCCAATCTGTCCGATTTGGAGGACTCATATGACCATCGATCAATCGTCCCTCCCTCAGAGGGTCGCCAATTACTACTCCTTACTTTCCGAAGCCGCTAAAGACCTCAATTCCATCTCCGACGAGCTTGGTAAACCCATAGCCGAGGTTGACTCTGCCCTGAAGAAGTTAAACCTGGGCGTGGCTGTGTGGATCCCAATTCGCAAGAATGACGGTACCCCGGATGAATCCTGGTACTGGAGCGAAGACATTGGCTATGCCAAGATCGGCGCAAACTGGGGCATCTGTCTGCGGAAAGTTAACGGTGACTACCAGCGTCCTGATGAAGACGAACAGGAGGAGCGTTGGCTATTCAACGATGCCCCGCGCGCGCTACGGATTTCGGCAATTGAGAAAATCCCCGAACTCCTTGAGAAACTGAGCGGTGAGGCCGTAAGGACCGCGAATGAGATTCGCGCTCGGCTGGGCGAGGTCCAGGCCGTAGCTGAGGCAGTGAAAGGTGTGGCTAATAGAACTCAGCGAGTTCGTCTGCGCGTTCCGTTCCCAGTTTCAAAGGACTCGGCGATCATGGCCAAGTCCGGCGATCCAAATTTGGACTCCATCCGTACCGGCATCAGCGCCGCTTTGGTGAATGCCGGACACGCCTCCGCCGCACAGTTGCTAGGCGCAGGCACCTGGACGCTCGACGGCTCCAGCGTACGCATTGAAGTTCCTGGCATGGGCAAGAAAATGCTCGCCTTGACCGTCAACGCCGCTGCGGAAAAGATCGTCCGCCAGGAGTTGCAACGACTGGGCTCGCCCGCGCGGTTTATGGTCGTTCCAGGCGAGGGAAGCCTACAGACTGTCGCGGCAGACTCCAATTCACGCTCGCTCCCGAGCGCGGTTCGGGAGGTGGAGAAATGATTGCCTCCCTTATTTCGGGCCTTCCAGTTCTTGCACTCTTTGCTTTGGCCTTCGTGGTTGTCAGCGGCATCCTTATTTTCTACGCGTTGCGTATAAAGGGCGATGTCTCAGCGGAATTGTCGCACGGAAAGACAACGTTGAGAATTAACGCGAGAGATCGGCGGGGCAGTAGGAGGATTTGACCGGCGCAAACTCGAGGTCCATTCTCTTTCCTTATCTCCCCGTGCCGCCGACGGTCATCTTGTCCAGCTTGATCGTCGGCATGCCGACGCCCACAGGGACGGATTGCCCGTCTTTACCGCAGGTGCCGATACCTTCGTCGAGTTTCAAGTCATTCCCAACCATTGACACATATTTCAGCGCCTCGGGGCCGTTGCCGATCAGAGTGGCGTCACGGACCGGGGCGGTAACCCTACCGTCCTCGATTAAGTAAGCCTCAGAGGCTGAAAAGACGAATTTGCCGTTGGTAATGTCAACTTGCCCACCGCCGAAGTTGACCGCGTAGAGGCCGCGCTTGACGCTGCGCAGAATATCCTCGGGCGCGTCGTCGCCGGCCAGCATATACGTGTTGGTCATGCGCGGCATAGGGATGCATTGGTAGCTCTCGCGGCGTCCGGAGCCGGTGTTGGCCGCGCCGGTGAGCCGCGCGGAGAGCTTATCGGTCAGATAGCCGCGCAGGACGCCGCCCTCGATGAGCACCGTTTCCTGCGTCGCCGAGCCTTCGTCGTCCACGTTGAGCGAACCGCGGCGGCCAGCCATGGTTCCGTTGTCCACCACGGTGACTTTGGAGCTGGCGACCTTCTGGCCGATCAGCCCGGCGAAGGCCGAGGTCTTTTTGCGGTTGAAGTCGGCCTCCAGGCCGTGGCCTACCGCCTCATGGAGCAGGATGCCGGGCCAGCCGGGGCCGAGAACCACCTCCATCTCGCCGGCCGGAGCGGGCACGGCGCCGAGTTGCAGAATCGCTCCGCGCGCGGCCTCCCGCGCCAGGTTTTCCGGGCTTTTGGAGCCGATGAACTGGTCCAGGCCGGCACGCCCGCCGCCGCCCGCCGCGCCTTTGGTGGTGTTTGCGTCTTCCTTGGCGATGACGAAGACGTTCAACCGGCAGAGCGGCTGGGTGTCGCTGGCGAAAGCGCCGTCAGAGGCGGCGATGAGGATGCGGCGCAGCTCCTCGGAGTAGCCGGCCCGGACTTGCACAATGCGTGGATCGAAGGCGCGTGCGGCCCGGTCGGCTCGCAAGATCAGTTCCAGCCGCGCGGCCAGGTCCAGATCGTAGCCGCCCAGCGGAACGGGATAGAGATCGGCTACGGGGGCCTCGACGAAGCCTTGCACCAGCTGTTTGGCCGGCCCTGAGGCGATCAGCGCGGCGGTGCGGGCGGCGTGCAGCAGCCGCTCGGGGCTGAGGTTGTCGGTGTAGGCGTAGCCGGTGCGCTCGCCGGAGAGGACGCGGATGCCGCAGCCGGCGCTGACGCCTTGGCTGGCGGATTTGACGATCTGCTCGTCCACGCCCAGCGAGGTGGCCGAAACCGACTCGAAGTACAGGTCGGCATAGTCGCCGCCGGCGGAAAGGGCTTCGCCCAGGCAGCGTTCCAGAAGCCGCTCGGTAAGGCCGAATTTGTCGAAAAAATAGCGTTTATGACTGGGATGCGGGGAAGCAGCCGGTATGCTCATCGTTCCTTCAGTTTACGCCGGTATTCCTTTCAGGGAGCAGCGCATGCGCACCCGTTCCCGATTTGATACAGAGCGGCGGTCTGCCCTCTACCATCGGCGTAGCACCCGTGCTACATTTGTCTCATGAAAAAGATTCTTGCCGCTGTCCTGCTCTTGTTGGTGTTTGCCAGCCCGGCCTTCGCTGCCGCGAGGCACCATCATCATGCCCGTCACCACCATCATCACCACCGTCCCGCCTAAAACAGACTCGGCCTTTCACCCCAGCAACGAAGACCCCGCCGCGGCGGGCTGGGGACCCCGGTCCGAAGCCGCACGACCGCCGGGGCCGGATTCCGCAACCCGGTTTCATCCGGCATGAATGCATGGGAGGGTTAGAGCCATGACAGATTTGAACGACCTCCGCTACCCGATTGGCCGCTTCACCCCTCCGGCCAGCAGTTTGCCCGGCATCCGGGCCGCTCACATCCAAACAGTGCGGCTCCTGCCTGAGCGCCTTCGCGCTGCCGTCAACGGCCTGAGCGAAACCCAGCTCGACACGCCCTACCGCGAAGACGGCTGGACCGTGCGGCAGGTGGTGCATCACCTCGCCGACAGCCACGCGATGGCCTACACTCGCTGCAAGCAGGCGCTCACCAAGGATTGGCCGACGGAGCAGCCCTATGACGAGGCTGCCTGGGCCAATCTGGCCGATAGCCGGCTGCCCATCGATGTTTCCCTGGCGATGATTGAGGGGCTGCATGGCCGCTGGGTGGCGCTGATGGAATCGCTCACCGACGACGACTTCCGCAAGGGCTACGACCACCCCGAGCGGGGCCGGGAGAACCTGGCCATGGCGCTGGCAATGTACGACTGGCACTCGCGCCACCACGTCGCGCACATCACCAGTCTGCGCGCGCGGCAGGGCTGGTAGGGCCCGCCGGATGGCCGCCGGTGAAGCTGTCGCGTCTCCGGATCAATTGGCCCGGAATATCGAAGAATATCTGGCGGAACACCCGGCAGCCGCGCTGATCGAGGACGGCCGCGTTGTCTTCGACATGCGCACCGCGCATTATGCGGTGACTGAATCGCATGGCCGCTGCCTTCTGCAACTCTGGAGCGAGGAGCGCAACCTGGTGCGCACAGTGGTCGAGGTGCAGGAGCGCGCACAGTGCCTTCGCCTGGTGACCCGCCGCATGGGCGCGGCCAAGCCCCAGGCTCTGGAACTGGTTCCCACCAGCGACCGCCGCACTCCCACCGCCCGCGAGGCCGCGCGCCGCAACTACCAGCGCTTGTTGGAGCGAGCGTTGACGCGGAGCTTCATCGGATCGAAGGTGGACGGGCTGCGCTCGGCCATGGACCTGGAACACAGCTTTGGGCCGGCCTATGTGCGCGGGCGTCTGTTGCGCGGGAGCGCCGCCGACGCGGTGATCGGCGTGGGCGAGGCGGAGTCGGCATCCGTTGTGGACGGCGTTCTGACGCTGGGGATTCTCTGGCTGGATCACTGCCGCCAGCACGGCGATGGCCGGCGCCACTTTGGCGGGCTGAAGGTGATTGTGCCGGCCGGGGCCTGGCGGACGACGGCGGAACGGATGGCATGGCTGAACCACGCCGCCGCGGATTTCCAGCTATTCACCCTCGACGAGCGCAGCGAAGAGCTTGCGCCGGTGGACTTTCGCGATACCGGCAACCTGGAGTCGAGGCTGGTTCATGCGTTCTCAGCCACACTGGCCATCAAGCGCTGCCAGGCCGGGATCGACCGGCTGCTAGGGCTCATCTCCCCGGCGGCCAGGGAGCGGGTCGAGGTGCGGGCCGGTTCGGCCACCGAGGTGGGGCTTCTGCTGCATGGGCTGGAGTTTGCGCGTGTGCGCCATGGCGCGGCGGCTCATTCGTTTGCGCGCGAAGACGAGATCAGCTTTGGCGCGGGGGCCAACGAGACGCCGCTCACCGAGGAGAACGAGCCGCTCTGCCGCGATTTGTTTGCGCGGCTGTTTCTGAGCCGCCACGCCGACGGAACACACACCGACCCGCTCTTCCGGCTGCAACCGGAGCGATGGCTTGAAGCGCGGCTCCGCGGCGGGATTGCCGAGTTGCTTCCCGGATTGCGCGGCGACCTGCTCTATACGCAGGTGCCGGCCCTCTCGGTTGGCGACCGAGGTTTGCTGGACCTGCTCACATTGGACCGCAACGGACGGCTGACGGTGATCGAACTGAAGGCCGACGAAGACCTGCACCTGCCGCTGCAAGCGCTGGATTACTGGATTCGCGTGCGCGCGCTCAACGACGACCGGAAGCCCGGCGAAGGCAACGAAGGCGGCCGTGCGCTCTCGGCCTTCGAGCGCCAGGGATACTTTCCGGGAGCTGAGGTTTCGCCGCTTCCGCCACGCCTTTTGCTGGCCGCTCCGGCGCTTCGGATTCATCCCGCCAACGAGCCGGTGCTGCGGTACTTCTCACCGCAAGTCGATTGGGAGCTGATCGCCCTCACCGAACATTGGCGGCGCGAGTTAAAGGTGGTCTTCCGGAAGCGGAGCGGAGACGGGAAAAGTTAGAGCATTTTCACTGTTTCTGTAGCGAAGGCATCGTGGTATCCCAACTTAGCCGCAAAAATCCGCCACGGCGGACGGCGAAGGTGGCGCACCCATAACCCAATACTATCCATGAAAATGTTCTAGCTGAGAGCGGCGCATTCCCTAAGGTCGCGCGCCAGTGCGTCCACGCGCGCCAGATCCGTGTCCCAGGCGAACATGAAGCGCGTCGCTCCACCGATGAAGTTGTAGAATCGCCAGCCCCGCGCGCGCAATCGCCCCATAATCTCGTCCGATGCCCTGAGAAATACCGAGTTTGCGTCAACCGGCGAGGCAATCGTTACATTGGGAATGCCCGCGACTTGCCGAGCAAAATGACTGGCGCACCGATTGGCGTGTTTGGCATTGGCCAGCCATGCGCCACTCTCCAGCATGCCCACCCATGGCGCGGTCAGGAAGCGCATCTTCGACGCCAGTTGCCCGGCCTGCTTGCAGCGGTAATCGAAGTCGGTTGCCAGCGCGCGATCGAAGAACAAGACGGCCTCTCCCACCGCCAGCCCATTTTTTGTGCCGCCAAAGCAAAGTACGTCCACGCCGCTCTTCCAGGAAAGCTCCGCTGGTGAACGCTCAAGGCTGGCGCAGGCGTTGGCGAAGCGCGCTCCATCCATATGTAGCAAAAGCCCATGCGCCTTGCACGCCGAAGAGATAGCCTGCAACTCATCCAGCGTGTAAACCCGGCCCGTCTCCGTGGGCTGGGTGATGGTGACCACCCGCGGCTTGGGAAAGTGAATATCCTTGCGCTTGGTTGCCAGTTCATGAATGGAATCGGGCGTGAGCTTTCCATCCACGCCCGGAGCCACCAGCAACTTCGATCCATTGGAGAAGAACTCGGGCGCGCCGCACTCATCCGTCTCCACATGCGAGGAGTCGCAGCAGATTACGCCATGATAGGACTGGCACAGCGACGCCAGGGCAAGCGAATTGGCCGCGGTGCCGTTGAAGACCAGGAAAACCTCGCAATCGGTTTCAAAGAGTTCCCGAAAGGCATTCGAGGCGCGCTCCGTCCAGGGATCGTCGCCGTAGGCGGTAGCATGGCCGCGGTTTGCGTCCTCCATCGCGCGCCACGCTTCCGGGCAGATGCCCGCGTAATTGTCGCTTGCAAACTGTTGTTCTCGGTCCTCAATGTCCATATTCGTCACTACACATCCTTCAATGATTATCCGTCATCGCCGCGTTGAGGCCGTTGAAGATGGCGTCGAATTTGCCGCTTTCGGCGGAGAAGCGGAGAGCCTTCACATTTGCGACGCAGATTTCAGCGGGCGTGGGCTGGGTTTTCAGGATCTCCATGACCTCGGCGATAAATTTGCCGAGCGGCATGGCGCGCGGATCGGAGGCGCCATCCATCAGGTTCGTGGCTACGTAGGGCGGAATCAACTCCAGAACCTCGGTCGTCGTGGCCCTGAGTTGATAACGCAGCGAGAGCGTATAGGAGTGAATCGCAGCCTTGGTGGCGCAATAGGTTGGGGTCAGGGCCAGAGGAAGAAAGGCGAGCCCAGACGAAACATTCAGAATGGTGGAGTGGGGCTGCTTGCGGAGCAAGGGCAGCAGCGCCGCGGTGAGACGTATAGGGCCGAGCAGGTTGGTGGCGACCATGGCCTCTGCGTCGGCGAGGTCTTCCTGCTGGGCGAGCAGCTTTTCCGGGCGCATGATGCCGGCGTTGTTCACGAGCACGTTGAGCGCGGGGAAGTCGGCGGCTGCCTGGGCGGCAAAGGCGCGGATTTCGTCGGGGTTCTCGATGTCGAGTTGCAGCGACTTCATGCCGGGGTTGGCGGTGGTGGTTTCGTCCAGCGCCTGCCTGCGCCGCCCGGCGATGACGACCTGGTTGCCCAGTTTATGCAGCTCTTCGGCTAGGCCGCGGCCGATGCCCGAGCCGCCGCCGGTAATGAGGATGGTGTTGCCGGTAAGGTTCATGGGGATTTGGACCTCCAAGAAGCATGATAACGGGATGGCGTGAATTAGAGGTCCATGAAGCGGGACCGGGGGCAAGCGGTTTCTTGGCGCAATGGGAATATATATGCTACCATCTGGTAGATGGTCGAGATTCGGGAATATCTCGGGCGGGACGGACGCAATCTCTTTGGCGATTGGTTTGACCGGCTCAACTCCGAGGCAGCGCGCCGGATAACTACATCCCTTTACCGGCTGGGACTGGGAAATTTCTCGAATGTGAAGGGCGTGGGCGGCGGGGTCTTTGAGTATCGCATCGACTTTGGTCCGGGATACCGGGTTTATTTCGGCAAAGATGGAGAGCGGATCGTCATCTTGCTTTGCGGCGGTACGAAACAGCGCCAGCAGGACGACATTGCGCTGGCCGGAGAATGCTGGCAGGAGTACAAGCGGGAGAAGAGGAGTGAATTATGGCATTGACGCGGGATTTTCGGGAGACAGTACAGGCGCGGGTGCAGAACGACCGGGAGTTTCGCCGCGGCTTGCTAAGCGATGCCGTCGAATCTCTGCTGGCGGGCGAGACGCCGCTGGGCCGCGAGATTCTGCGCGACTTTATCAATGCGACGCTTGGCTTTCCCGCGCTGGCTCGGAAGACCGGCATCCACGTAAAGACGCTGCATCAGATGTTCGGCCCAAAAGGCAACCCGACCGCCGCAAACCTGTTCCATATCATCGCTTGCTTGCAGGAGCACGAAGGGGTGAGGTTGCAGGTGGTGGCGTAGGGGATTGTTCCTTCCCATCCTTCGCCAGAAAACGGCGAAGGATGGGGCATCCAATTTGCGGATTTGTAGGAGGGCCTTACCAAGTGGGGTGATCTGGCAGGCGCTGCTGTTGCATTCTCGGGATATGCTCGAAAATCCGAACTACTTCATAGCCGACGTTTGCGTAAATTCCAGTCTCCTCATCCTTCGTTTGGCGGATGAGCAAGCGTGCCTTTAGCTCGTCTCCAGGGGCAATCGTTATTTGGTGAGCGAAAAACTCTGTATAGAAGTTCTGATCGAGCACCGGAGCCGAGATCTTTACACCCCTCCATCGAAATTCCCATTTACGCTGACCGCGCTCCAGAATTGCCTTCACAATCTGAAGATCGCAATCCTCTTCAATGAATCGCGTATTCCCCTCATCCCGCACGTTCGGAGCGATTTGAGGAAACACGTCCCTTGGAATTAGAAGTGCCGGTGCGGGTGAGTCCATGCGTGGAACAATCGCTAAGCCTCCAACACATTGGTCGCCAGACACTGATTCCATTGCCCGCCCAATTGCCCCAACAAACTGGGGGTTGCCCGCGGCGATTCGCGTCGCGTCATATATCTGCCGAGGGATAATGATGCGCTCATTGCCGCTCTCGACAATAACCTCGGTAGTCTGAACCTCTACTTTTACATCTTGGTGTGTTGAGAGCATGCGTTCATATATGAAGGCGGAAATGATACCAAGCACGATTGTGCGAAGGGCCTCTTTCGAGAATAGATTTCGTGCGTTACTATAAACAGCCCTAATTTGAGCGCGGAAGCTGCCCCCTCCAAGTGCTTCGACAACGATCTCTATGTTATGTCCAGCATTGACAGTTGAATTTGCAGCTTTGGCCGCGTCGGCAAGGGCGATGAGAGTCGATGCCAATGTGTATGCATTGATTCGCCGATCTTCTGTCGCAAAGTGGATAACAAAGGAATCTTCAAACTGCGCAATGTCGACAACTTGCATAAATCCTCCGAGGCATCTAGGCCATCAGGCGATCATCACTTCTTCAGCGGCTTGCGGGCGAAGTAGTAGAGCGAGCCCGCCAGCGCGGCGAAGGCCACCACCGAAACCCAGTCATGGTAGAGGAAGCTATGCGGGATGGCGATGGGGTCTTCTTTGCCCCATGTGGTCTCGTAGAGCTTGAGGCCCACGCCGAGCAGGCCGATGATGCCGCCGGCGGCGATGAGGCCCGAGGCATACAACGAACCTGGAGAGACGTCGCCTTCCGATTCCGCGCCGCCGGCTTTTTTGAGGGCTGCATCGACCATCCAGCGCACTACGCCGCCGGTGAAGATGGCTAACGTCGTGCCAATGCTGAGATACGCGCCCACGGCGAAGGAGAGCGAGCGGATGCCGAGCA
>Ga0182027_10001517_pt1 | contig 38636 bp, 32 predicted proteins | sample 712E1DmetaG_FD_121300 | JGI IMG/M metagenome (GOLD analysis project Ga0182027, IMG submission 121300) | Permafrost microbial communities from Stordalen Mire, Sweden - 712E1D metaG (Illumina Assembly) | ecosystem: Environmental > Terrestrial > Soil > Wetlands > Permafrost | place: Sweden...
CCGTACACTGGCGAAGGTTTTTTCCAAGAACCCGCGAGCAACCCGGTGAAGTGAATGACTGGAGAAAATATGAGATACGCAATTGTGGAAAGCGGCGGCAAACAATATCGCGCCGTCGAAGGAAAGCCGATCGAAGTGGACCGCCTGCCCGATCAGGCAGGCGCCAAGCTGGACCTGAAGACGCTGTTGATGGCCGATGGCGAGGATGTGATGGTTGGGACCCCGACCGTCAGCGGCATCGAAGTCAAAGCGACGGTGGTGGATCACTTCCGCGGCGAAAAAATCTTCCGTTTCAAATATGCACCCAAAAAGCGCATTCGCGTGCGCGGCGGCCACCGCCAGCAATATACCCGGCTGATGGTGGATTTCATCGGCAAGCCCGGCGAGACACGTGTCATCGAAAAACCGGAGCCGAAGCCTGTGGTGGTCGAAGAGAAGGCTGTAGAGGCCGAGCCGGAACCCAAGGCTGAAAAGGCCGAGCCGAAACCCAAGGCTGAAAAGCCCGCTGCCGCACCGGCGAAAGAAGCGGCTGCCAAGAAAGCCGGGAAACCCCAAAAGGCGCCGGCCAAAAAATCCTCGACTCCCAAAAAGTCGAGCAAGTAAAGTGAGAGGTAGAAATGGCTCATAAAAAAGGCGGCGCTTCCAGCCGCAACGGACGCGACTCAAACGGCCAGCGCTTAGGCGTCAAGCGTTACGGTGGTCAATTTGTTTTGTCCGGCAATATTTTGATCCGCCAACGCGGCACCAAGATCAAACCCGGCCTGAACGTGGATGCCGGCAAGGATGATACCTTGTTCGCCACGATGGACGGCGTGGTGATGTTCGACGTGGTGCGCGGCCGCAAACGCGTCAACGTGATGCCAGTACCAGTGGCAGTACCAGTACCAGTGGCAGAGGCAGAGGCATAACATGAAAGCCGAAATTCATCCGAAATTTTATACCGACGCCAAAGTGGTGTGTGCCTCCTGCGGCACCACCTGGACAACGGGTTCCACTAAAAAGGAACTGCGCGTCGACATTTGCTCGAACTGCCATCCGTTCTTCAGCGGCGAGTACCAGCGCATCGTTGACATCGAAGGCCAGGTGGATCGCTTCTATAAGAAACTATCCGCCCGCCAGACCTATGTGGATACCAAGAAGGCGCGCGATGCCGCCAGGAAATCCCCCGAGCGGCCGATCGCCGAACTTGGGCTGACGACGCGTGCCACCGAGGCCCTCACCAAAGCCGGCATCGTCGAAGTCAACCAGTTCCTGAGGAAACTTAACGAAGGCGAAGCGACTGTGCTGGCCATCGAAGGTTTCGGCCAGAAGTCCCTGATTGACGCCAAGAAGAAACTGCGCGGCTTGGGCTATGAACTGCCCGAAGCCTCCGTAGCCGATGCGTAGGATTTGCAGAAGAACTATTATCAGGTAAACTTGACAGGCAGATACGAAAGTGTCTGCCTGTTTTCATAATACCCCGCTCCCATCCTGCTCCGTATTCCAAAAGAAAATAGGGGAGGTGGGGGTAAGGAGAATGTATGCGCCATACTCACGGCTCGATCGAAGTGATCTGCGGTTCGATGTTCAGCGGAAAGACGGACGAGTTGATCCGGCGCCTGATACGGGCCAGGATCGCCAAACAGAAAGTGCAGGTTTTCAAGCCGGCCATTGACGTGCGTTACGCGGTGGAGAAGGTCACCTCGCACATGGGCACGAATTTCGAGGCCATGCCGGTTGAAAAGGCGGCGGAGATCCGCAGCAAGCTTGAAAAAGATACCACCGTGGTGGGCATTGACGAGGCGCAATTCATGGACCCCGAGGTGGTGAGTATTGCGGTGGAACTGGCAGAACGCGGCGTCCGCGTGCTGGTGGCCGGGCTGGATATGGATTTTCGCGGCGAGCCGTTCGGCCCGATGCCGGTATTGATGTCCAAGGCCGAGCGCGTGGATAAATTACATGCCATTTGCATGGTGTGCGGCGATGAGGCTTCACGCACGCAAAGGCTTGTCAACGGCAAGCCGGCGCGCTATGATGATCCCGTCGTGATCGTAGGCGCCTCTGAAATGTATGAGGCGCGCTGCCGCATTCATCATGAAGTGCCAAGATAGTCTAACAGGTCTAAAAAGTCTAAAAAGTCTGAAAAGTCTAACAAGTCGCTGGAATTACCATTTTGGATGACGAGACTAATAAGACCTTTAAGACTTGTGAGACGACCTGTAAGACCTATGAGACTTGTAAGACTTGTGAGACATGAAAATGCAAGACTACAAAGAAGTATTGTCTGAAATCTTGATTGACGAAAAGACCCTGCAAGCTCGCATCGCGGAACTGGGCGCGGAGATCAGCCGCGACTACGAAGGCCGCGACCTGATCCTGATCTGCATCCTAAAGGGCGGCATGATCTTCCTGGTGGACCTGATGCGGCATATCACCATCCCGCACATGATGGACTTCATGGCGGTTTCCTCCTACGGAAAGGGTGCGCGCGAATCCGGTGGAAGTGTGCGGGTGACCCACGACCTGCAAACCGACATACACGGCAAGGATGTGCTGCTGGTGGAGGATATTGTGGATAGCGGCAATACGATCGCTTCGATGCTCGAATTCCTGCAAACACGCCAGCCGCGCTCGCTCGAAGTCTGCACCCTGCTCGATAAGGAAGAACGGCGCGAGGCCGTGGTGCCGATCCATTATCGCGGCTTCCGCATCCCGAACAAGTTCGTCTTTGGATACGGCCTCGACCTCGATGAGTATTATCGCAACCTGCCTTTCGTGGGGGTGGTAGACCTGAATAAGTACAAGCCGCCCGCCTAAGCCCGCATGGACGACCAGGACTCTTATGCGGGGCGCTGGGTGGCAAAAGTGCGCGGCAGGATCGTGGGGCAGGGCGGAACCCCCGAGCAAGCCTTGCATGCCGCGCAGATGAGCCGTCACAAAGAAAAACCTGAGATCATTTATATGTCCCTTCCACTTCGATTTTCACCTTTACTGGATTCCATCCGCTCGGCGCTGCCGGAGGTCGAACTTTACCTGGCGGGCGGTGCGGTGCGCGATCTGCTGCTTAACCGCCTCTCGCATGACCTGGATTTTTCGGTCCCGAAAGACGCTATCTCCATTGCGCGGCGTGCGGCCAATGCGCTGAAGGCCGACTTCTATGTGCTGGATGAAGCGTTCGATACGGCGCGCGTCATCCTGACTGCCGAGGATGGCAAACGCGATATTTTGGATTTTGCCTCCTTCCGCGGCGCAGACCTCGAAGCCGACCTGCGTGGGCGCGACTTCACCATCAATGCCATCGCCTTCGATTTGCGCAGCCAGAGCATTCTCGATCCACTGGGCGGCGGATCGGACTTACGCGCCAAGGTGATGCGCGCCTGTTCGGAGACCTCTCTCAGCGATGATCCGATCCGAATCCTGAGGGGGGTGCGTCAGGCCGCCGCGTTTGACTTCAAGATCGAAGCCGGGACTCGCAAAGCCATGAAACAAGCCGCGCACCTGCTCCCGAATATTTCCCCCGAACGCCAACGCGATGAACTGTTTAAAATTCTCGAAGGGCCACATCCGGATACCTGTCTGCGCGCCTTGGAAATGCTGGGAGTTTTTCAATATTTTCTGCCTGAACTGGCGGGGATGAAGGGCGTGGAGCAGTCTGCGCCGCATGTGTACGATGTGTGGGAACATACCTTGAGCGTCATCGGCCATCTCGAAGGCATTCTTGCAGCCCTTGCCCCAACCTCGGTGGGCCTGCCCTCATCTTTAGATGAAATGGAGCGAGGCACAGGGAAGGGGGGCGACTTGTTGACTGGCTTGCTCAATCTGCGCCTCGGTCGTTACCGTACACAATTGGCGGCGCACTTCGCTCAAGCGCTGAATGCCGATCGTTCTATGCGCGCTTTACTATTCCTGGCGGCGCTGTATCACGATGTCGCGAAGCCGGCCGCCAAATCCCTGGATGAGACGGGCAGGATCCGGTTCTTCGAGCATGATGCCTCCGGCGCAAAGGCCGCTGTCGAAAGAGCACAGGCCTTGAATCTCAGCAACGATGAGATCGCACGCTTGAAGATCATCATCGAGAACCATATGCGCTTTCATTACTTCACCAGCCGGATAGAGGCTGAAAAAAAGGAACCCTCGCGCAAGGCCATTTATCGCTTCTTCCGCGCGGCGGGCGAGGGCGGCGTGGATCTGGCGCTGCTGGGTCTGGCCGACCTGCGCGGCACATGCGGTCACACGTTGATGCAGGAAACCTGGAGCGCGGCGCTGGATGTGGCCCGAATTCTGCTGGAGAATTATTGGGAAAAGCCGCAAGAAACGGTTGCGCCGCCTCGTCTGGTGGATGGACTGGATGTGATGAATGAATACCAACTGGCGGCCGGGCCGCTGATCGGCCAACTGCTGGAGGCGATCCGCGAGGCGCAAGCCAGTGGTAAAGTGTCAACGCGCGCAGAAGCGCTGGCATTCGGCCAGACCTGGCTGAAGGAAAACCAAAAATGAACCTCCTCTTCTTTGATCTGGAAACGCAGAAACTGTTTCAAGAGGTGGGGGGACGCGATGCGAGTAAATTGCGCCTGGCCTGCGGCGTGACGTATTCAAGTGATAAAAAAGAGTTCATGGTGTATTGGGAACGCGACGCACAAGCCCTGGTTGATGAACTCAAGGGCGCGGATAAAGTGATCGGCTTCAATATCCGTGACTTCGATTATGAGGTGCTGCGCCCGTATTCGCCCGCCTTCAATTTTGCGTCCCTGCGAACGCTGGACTTGCTGCTCGACCTCAGCCGGATACTCAACTTCCGCCTGCCGCTCGATGCGCTGGCCAAGGCCTGCCTGGGCACGGAGAAAACCGCGGATGGCATCCAATCGGTGGAATGGTTCCGCAGCGGTGAACTGGATAAGATCGCCGAATACTGCAAGGCGGATGTGGACATTACGCGGCGCGTCTATGAATTCGGGCGCGACAATGGGTTCGTTTATTATTATTCAAAGTTGGGAAGCAAATTGAAAGTCAATGTAAATTGGAAGTGACGGTGGGCGTGTAGAGACGTTGCATGCAACGTCTTTACAATGCAACGTCTCTACAAACCATACAGGAGATAAATATGGAAAAGATCAACATTGCTGGTATTGATATTGCATATGAACGCCAGGGACGTGGCGTGCCGCTGGTGCTGATCCACGGTTATCCATTGGACCATACGATTTGGGATGAAATCACTCCGCTGCTCGAAAATGATTTTGATCTGATCCTGCCCGATCTGCGCGGCTTTGGTGAGTCCGGACTAATAGAGGCCGATAGTTCCATCCTTGATTTTGCTTCAGACATTGCCGACCTGCTGACCCAGCTTAAGATCAAACGAGCGATCCTGGCCGGACATTCGATGGGCGGATATGTGGCTTTGGCTTTTGGGCGTGCGTACCCCGAACGCGTAGCCGGGTTGGGCTTGATCTCATCCCAACTGCGGGCCGATACGCCCGAAGGGAAAGTTGGACGTTACGAGACCGCCCGCCAGGTAATGGATAAGGGTGTTGGCCCGGTGGTGGAGGCGATGACGCCGAAGCTCTCTGCTGAGCCGCGCGTGCAGGCTTTCGTGCGCGAATTAATATCGAAACAAAGGCCGCTGGCTCTGTCCAATGCGCTGACGGCCATGGCCGGACGCCCTGACTCAACCGATCTGGCGCAAACGTTTAAATTTCCTGTAGTAGTGGTACACGGCGGCGCGGATGCGTTGATCCCCGTTGAACGCGGGCGCCAGGTAAAAGCCCTCCTGCCTAACGCGCATTATGCCGAATTGCCAAACCTCGGCCACATGCCGATGATGGAGAATCCGCAGGCAGTGGCAGAGGCGCTAAGATTTTTCCTGAAATAAAACGTGTAGAGACGTTGCATGCAACGTCTCTACACGTTTTATTCGATATCCACGATAATCCTGGGAGGGATTCCCAGGGAAATTTGAATCACGATATTTCGCAGGCCCGCCAAATCCACAACCTCCCGCAGTTTCGTGACCATCAATAGTGCGGAGAGAATAGCTGTCAGCAATTTCTGGTCTTTTTTGGCTTCCAGCAATTCGCTGAGGCGCTTCTCATCGAGATCATTGAACGAGCCTTTGATGGTGGTGCTGATCTCCGGAAGGGGACTGGCCGCCACGTGAATCTTGCCTACAGTCAGGCCAAAAGCTTTGAGGGATTCCACGGCCTCTTTATATTCCTTGATTGCTTCCGTAATCTCCTGACTTGATTCCAGCGTCAGGTTGATAACCTTATCCGTCGCAGTTGCGACCTTTTTCCTGAGGTTGTCGAGTGTCACGATCTGCCTGCCTCTCTCTCACAATGAATTTCCTGTTTCGATGCTTATTCACATCATAGAGGATAGGCGCGGCGCAATCAAGTGACGATTGTCACGTTTTCAATGGAAAATCCTTGCGAAGGTTTTGCCTTACCTGTTTGCATGGTCTTCTCAAAGTCCATAGTGAACCTATGTTTTGTCATTTTTTCAACGCGAAGCGCGCAAAGTACGCCAAGAAAAAAAGAAATCTTCGTGTTCTTTGCGTGCTTCGCGTTTCGTTCTTTGACCTTGAGAAAGCCATTTACCTGGTCGCCTTCCAGGTTCCCGAACAAGTGGTACCGTAGGCATCCACATTCCAAGTGCCTGAGAAGGCCTTGTGCTGTGGATCGTAGCTGCCTTCAATGGTCAAGGGCATCATCTCGTCTGAGTCAAGATAGAAATCAACCGAAAGCTGGCTATCGGATATGGGCCAGGTGTCCTGCACGGTCAACTGGGTGGTTAGGAGCGTTCCGCCGCACTTCCAGTTGTTGAGCTCGATAGCCACGGCGGTCACATTTTCACCGGCGGGATCAATGGTGATCAGGAACTTCCCCAGGTCAGAGGCGGCAATCCATTTACCTGCCAGAGGCGACGAGGCGGGATTTCCACTTGTGTTGGAAGTGGCGAGCGGCGCGGCGGTTGGCATGGCTGGCTGGCTGGAAGTGCCTGAATTATTGAGCAGGGAGGTGGCCGCGCTGCAGACGATGGAAAAGATGAGGATCAGTGTAAATATAAAATAGCGGTAGTGCTTAATGGGATTCATCGAAGCGCTTCTCCTTCAAAAAGTTATGTTGGAGAAGCGTATGGGATGAAGACCCTTTTGCGTATGCCCCCTTTAGGGCATAAGTGTACGAGCGATTTTACGTGTATGTAAACCGCATTATTCTTTTATCTTCACAAATAATAACGTGGCTCCGCTGATCTCCTGATTCCGCATCTCGAATTGATCCTTCAAGCTCTTGACGAGCCTCGAAAGTTGCCGCTGCCCATAGGTGCGCGGGTCGAAGCCGGGATCGAGTTGGTAGAGCGCATTGCCCATGTGATCCAGCCGCGCCCAGCCATCCTCTTGAACCGCCATATCGAAGGCTTGCTCGAGCAAGGGCATCGGGTCGGCTTCGCTTTTGGGCTTGGAATTGGTTTTCCTTTGCGAAGCGCGCGGCTTCTTCTTTTCCGGCGCGAGGTTTTCCGTGTAAACGAATACGTCGCAGGCATTCACGAAAGGCTTGGGTGTTTTCTTTTCGCCGATGCCCATCACGAAGATGCCTGTCTCGCGGATGCGCGTAGCCAATCTGGTGTAATCACTGTCGGAAGAGACCAGGCAGAAGGCGTCCACCACGCCGGTGTGTAAAATATCCATGGCGTCGATGATCATGGCGCTGTCGGTGGCGTTCTTGCCGATGGTGTACCGGAATTGCTGGATGGGTTGGAAGGCGTGAAAATTGAGCGTCTCCTTCCACGAATTCATGTTGACGGTCGTCCAATCGCCGTAGATGCGCCGCACGGTCACCTGTCCATAGCGCGCCGCCTCCACCAGCATTTGGGGCAGCAGGACGGCCTGGGCATTATCGCCGTCGACTAACATCGCGATCTTTTGCCGCGGTAGGTTTGAAATAAGTTGTTCATCAGTCATGGCACTGATTATACTTTAGGTTTCGGTTTTATCCACGAATTTACGCGGATGTTCGCTAATTCAAAATCAATTCGCGGTAATTTGCGAAAATTCGCGGACTCATTTACGACTTTGAGATAACCGGGTTGGTGGGTAAGAGGGTGTGAAGTACAATGCGCGTAGCCAGAGTTGTTTGTAGTCACAGGTTGCCAGCGCCAGAAATACTATTTCAGCTTATTGAACGATAAAAACGCCAAAGCTGTGTCTCAAAGAGCGGGAGACCTTGCGGTCAGTGTTCGGCGGGGTCGGGCTCCCTTGGGGAGGGCTTTGCGAAGACCCTCGCCGAGCAGAGGTCGGGAGGCCCCAGCCGAGGAGGGCATGCTTCGTGAAGATCATGCGCTAGTAGAATCAGTTGACACAACCCGAATGAATTATTCTGGATCAAGTCGCACAAAGCTTTAGACTTGGTAGCCTACAGGAATGATATCAAGTAAAGAGCAGTTCCCAGATAAATGATAATTTGACTTGGTCCTTTCCAAACGAGAAACGTGGAACAATCTTGATCAAGAACAATGTCTTGATTATTCAAGACAGAGAGGATATGCAGTCTATTTTTATCATCACAGCCAGCTATGTATTTACTGTCAGGCGACCAAACAGTTCCATAGTCGAAAGGAAGCCCGCGTACTCCTGTAAGGGCGTTTTTCACGGTATCATAAATATAGACTGGATATGGTTCTTTTGGAAATAAAGTGTGAATGGAGATCATCCTTCCATCTGGTGACCATACGGGATAGGAAGCCACCTCCCCCGGCCTTCCCGAATACAATAATCTTTTTTTCCCAGTTGCAACTTCCACAGTGTTGATTTGCACTGGCAAGGTTTCTGATAGATATGGATGGACATAGGCGATGTTCTTGCTATCTGGAGACCAGGCGGGACCAAAGCCCTCGCTTCCATCACCAAATTCATAGCCAACATCAGCATAGGTTAAAAGATTATCCACCGTTCCATTCAGATGCAATATCGATAAGGCAAAACCCTTGTTTAAATAACTTATAGCCACCGACTGGCTATCTGGAGACCATGTTATCGTACCTGCACTGGGTGAGTTCAGGAGAAATTTATGTGAGTACCAATCGTTAACATCAAAAAGCTCGAAAGTCGCGACAAAAGTTGTAGTAGACCAAGCGAGTAGTTTTGTACTATCCGGTGAGAACACTACCGCGGCCTTAGGGCTTTGAAAGAGCGGTATCCATTGTGCTGAACCAACCTCTGCCACTTCGAATGCTTTACCACAGTAGATCGCAATCCATTTAAAGTTGTGAGAGAGATCTGCCAGATTGCAATTATCAGGAATGTCAACAAATTTTGTCACTGATGCGAAAGTAGAGACAGATGTATTGTCGACCAAAAGAGTTGGGGATGGGGATTTAGAAACGGTTGTGACTTGTGTTGGAGAAGATGTCTTTGGCACGCAACCCGTCAACAAAGTCTGCAACCCAATCGCAATCAGCATTGTTAATATAAACGAGCGGAGCAAATAGTTTCTCTGCATATCATACACCTTAGTCCGGAGTTGGCTTAGTAGAAGATTACTACTGATGCGGAATGACCATCCACCACCCATTTCCAGCATTATCTCCTGGAATATTATAATCATTATTATGGTACCAGGTATTTTGAAATGTTTTCCAGTCTGTAGTTGTGGACTTGCCATACTCGGGATCATTATAAGTAATGGACAGCTGTTCATCCTTTCTACTATCGATTGAAAACCCTGTTACTACCACATAATGTGCGTGATTGGCATCCAAATCTGTATTGGTGGCCGAAGGATGCTCACTATAGTCAACAATAACTGGGTTTCCCTTTTGTATTTGGCCCATGATCAATTTCATTCCAGCCTCAGGATCGTTCGCGTCAACGTGCCCAGACTGGGTATCTCCCGCATAATGTTGGGCAATGGATACCATCTGCGCAGTCGAAGTAAATGGAGGATTATTTTTCGTGTATAGGCCCCAATTTGTGGCATCGTCTGTCGCATTCTTTACAGTCATATTACTATTGTGTGCAAAGTCGTATGCCATAGCGATAGAAGTTTCACCACAATTAGAGCTTGGAAGCGGATCTTGTTGTAAGGTCTGAACATTTAGCGACGGGCTGGCATAATAGTATGGATGCGGTACAACCGGCTCGTCATTCCACCAATCATCCCCCACATGTCCCGTTGGATCGTTGTAAGTTACTGGATTATTGTTGACGTAGCCGTACCTGTCCCAGGCTTGTACGCCTTGGGTGGAAGTGGGTACAATGGTGTCAGGTGAAATGAAGCGTCCGATTGCGGGGTCGTATTCCCGGGAGCCGTAATAAAGCAAGTTAATGTAACTGTCAGAATACTGGCCGGTAAAAGAATAGCTCGTTTGCATCGTACCACTCGGAGCGCGCACTTCACCCCAGGGGCTAAAACGTTGTGAGGCAGTCACGGTGCGGCTGGAATCTACGGCTAAGGAAGTACTACCCAAATGATCCGAGAGTAAATAAGACAGCGCGCCACCCTTGCGAGTAGCGATCAGTTGCGTGCCAGCATAATAATTCTTGGTAATGCTGCTGCCTGTCACTTCGTAATAGTTGCCAACGAAGATTGTCGTGGTGCCACCGATGATGGACTGCACTCTGTTGCCATCCCCGTCATAAACGAAACTGGCAGTCGCCGCGCCCGATACCGAAACCAATCGGTTCTCAGCATCATAACCAAAGTTGAAGGTCTGTCCGTTCACGGTGCGGGTGATCATATTGCCGTTGGCATCATAAGAGTAACTATTGCCGTTAGTAAGACTTGCAACTGCATGGGCGTGATTCGCATCGTAAAGATTATATGCCACACCCGCTTTGCTGGAAAGATTTCCGGTGGTGTCACTATAGCCATAAATTTCGGGCTGGCCATTATTCAAAGTCCAACTGGTCAGCCGGTTCAGCGTATCATACCAATATGTGTTCGTCTCATTCGCTGGGACATTTGTCATTTGAGTGATGTTCCCTACAGGATCATGAGTGTAGGTCTGGTTCTGGATCATGTTGGTAAACGTCAAGACCTGCTCATCCCACGTTCCTGAACCCGTAACGATAGTCTCTGCGATGGTGGATAAAGTGGCTGAGCGTGAAAAATCCCTGCGGGCGCGCGTGGCTCAATTGGAGATCATGATTGATAAATCCAAATTGGATACCCAGGTCCAGGAGATCGTGGATAGCGACTTCTTCCAGGATTTGAAGAACAAGGTCAACGATATGCGCAGCAGGTTTAAAGAGGAACCCTCCGGAAAAAAGGGCGTGAGTCCAAAGAAGAAATAAATAAATCTAAATCCCCGCCGATCGGCGGGGATTTATTTACGGGAAAACCTTGTGAAGCTTCATATGTTTTAAGGCGTTGGCATGGGTGTAACGGTTCCCAGACTGCCGATGTTCGGAGGCAAAAAGTCGAAACTGGTGCAGGCATTCTGGGCAGCGCGTTGAAGCAGGTGGTCTGCCGAGAGGATATCCACCTGGATGGGTGTGGATTTTCCGAAGGTTGAATCCACAGTGAGCTTTTCGGTGACCTGGTAACCTGTGGGAAGCGATGCAACGCATTTGGTTTTATCGGGATGGGCCCGGCCTTCATCCGGCGCATTGAGCGTGGCGCAGACATCGATCAGCTCCGTATTACCGGTGTTTTGGATGGTGACATACGCATTGGTCACTTCGCCCATGCCGTGAGAAATATCGAGGGAGGTGTTACAGCTGAGAATTATCGTATTGACGGCGGTGAACGGCGTGGCTGTGAGGGTGGGCGTAAGACTTACCGGCAAGGGTGTGCTCGTCAGTATACTGGTCATGGTTCCGGTTGGACTAGGCGTACTCGTGAGGCTCGCTGTAGGTGTTGTGGAGGTTTGGGTCGCGGTTGTTGGGGCGCCGGTGGGTGCGGTGGCGGTGATCGGTGGAGGCAGGATAATGGGAGTAGGGCTTAGGATGACGGGCGTCGAAGAGGGAAAGGGTGAGGGGGAAAAGTAGGGGAGGGGTTGTACCGGCAAACCGCTGCAGCCCGAGAGCACCCACACGAACAGAACACAGGCGAAGATCAGGCGTTTCATCTTCAACTCCTTCATGGCCTTATTGTATCCTTTCCCTTGGCTGAGTCAACCGCTCTTATTGGGAGCGGATACTTTCGTGGGTTTCTGGAGCGTTCACCACGGAGTTCACATATGTGCCTGCGGCCCAGTGCAGGCAGAGACTACAGAGATTTTTCCTTTTGTTTTCTCCGTGAACTTCGCGAAGCACGCAAAGCGCCTGCGGTCTCTGCTGCACTTGGTGCAGGTACATGTGTGGTGAGAAATTAAAGAACCCACGATTTTATCCGCTCCCCTCTTATTTTTGCTCTCCGGCAAACTGCTGATACAATCATCACATGGACTTGCCCGCTGATCTGCTTGAAAAAATCAAAGCTATCCGGCGGAAACACAAAACTTTGTTGATCGGGATCGATGGAGTGGGCGGGGCAGGTAAAACCACACTTTCAGAGTATTTAAAAGAAAGCTTACCGGACGTAACCATTGTGCAACTCGACGACTTCTATTCTCCCAAATTAGGCAGGGCTGATAGGGAACGCGTCTTGAGAGAAGTATTTCTTCCTTTAGAAAAAGATTCCCCCGCCATCTATAAAGTGTTTGACTGGAAATCGAACACGCTGAAAGGTGCGGATCCGGTTTATCCCGGTGGAATAGTAGTTATCGAAGGGGTGTCTGCGTTACACACAGACTTTGCCGATCAATACGATTTTAGAGTTTGGATCAATTGCCCTCCTGATACAGGTTTTAAGCGCGGAGTTGAACGGGATAAAATTAGAGACGGTGTGGACAACACAGATCAATGGTTGAACATCTGGATGCCTCAAGAGAAAGAATATGTCGAGTCCCAAAATCCTCAGCAGCGCGCCGACTATGTACTTAATGGAGCTTGAAATTCGTAGTTGCGACTTTAGTCGTTCGCTTCTTCGGCTTATTTGCTTCGTTCCCGTGCGGCCCGCTCCAGGATTTGGAATCCCTTGTCCGTCAATTGTTTCAATCCCAGGCTTTCCACACTCTGCCCGGCTTCGATCCTTTCCAGTGATCTCAATAGCGCGCCGCGCACGCCGCTGGCTCGATGCGCCCAATACGAATCGACTGAGACGCGCTCGAGACGCGCCAGGAGCAGTCTGATGAGTTGAACTTCCTCCAATTGCAAGGGCTTAATATTCATTCAACAAGAAGGGCCGGATTGAACCCAGGTCAAGGTACTCTTCGACGATCGGATTTTGAAAATTATAACACTGCGGTTTGGGGAAAATCTCGACCTCTTCTTTGAAACCGGGTTAACGGTTCAGGCCGGTTTACCTTTCAGAGGAGTCGCGCTAACACGAGGCGGGAGGCAGGAGGCTCAGTTTGTTTTTCTAGGCTAATCTTGATGCTTTGGAGGCTTTGATTTGGGTGGTACAGAGATATTGCAAACTTCCTGATTTCAAGGCGTCACCGACAGGTTAGCCGCAGTTAGAGGAAAGGTGTCAATCATTTTTTGTGACTGAAAATGATTGACACCCGGGTGAAACCTTTATATAATGGAAATGCTTGGGAGCGCTCCCAAAAAAAGTATCAAAACGACATAAATGGGCATAATTACTACTAAGATTGTCGGATTATTTCGTGATATTGTTGGGAGCGGTACCAAAATCAGGAAAACTGGATGCCGGACCTCACTCTTGAAGATGTTGCAAAACAGGCAGGCGTTTCCCGCTCAACGGTTTCACGTGTGTTGAACGATCAACCGAACGTGCGCAAGGATGTCAGAAATCGCGTGCAGGCTGTGATTGAGACCACCGGCTTCCGCCCTCATCCAGCCGCCCGCGCCCTGGCCTCACAGCATTCGTGGACCATCGGTTTGGTTTATCCGCATAGTGTTTCCTACTTCTTCACAGACCCCTATTATCCTCATCTAACCAAAGGCATTGCCCAGGCGTGCAACCAGTCCAGTTACACTTTAGCCTTGTTCCTAGTGGATACCAAGGAGGGGGAGGAAAAGATTTTTACCAGCATAACGCGCAAGGGCCTGCTGGATGGTGTCCTTGTTCAATCGGGCCATCATGGGGATCAGGAAGTGATTGGGAAGCTGATCGACGCGAAGATTCCCCAAGTGGTGATCGGCCGCCCGTTTCGTCAAGATAATGTCAGCTATGTGGATATAGATAATATCAACGGAGCCTTTAATGCGGTTACACACTTGATCCGCATGGGTCATAAGCGGATTGGAACCATCACCGGTCCTGGTCAAAGTACGGCGGGTTTGGATCGCAAAACGGGATACCTGAAAGCCCTTTCGGAACGCGGGTTAAAAATGGATACAGCACTGATCCTGGAGGGCGACTTTACGGAAAACGGCGGTTATTATGCCATGAAAAAAATGCTGCCGGCAAAACCGGATGCTGTTTTTGCCGCCTCCGACATCATGGCGATCGGTGCGATGCGCGCCGCACGTGAGGCGGGATTAAATATCCCCACGGATATTGCTTTTGTCGGTTTTGACGATCTGCCCCTCGCGACCTTCTCTGGAGTTCAATTGACCACGGTCCGCCAGCCGGTTGCCCAGTTCGGAGCCAAGGCAGTTGAGATTTTGCTTGACTTAATTGAAAACGGGATCAACCCTCCACGCCACATCATTATGGAAACCGAGCTTGTCATTCGCGAATCATGCGGCGCCGGGATAAGGAAGTAGGAAAGGATGTCACAGCTTGTATTGTGTGGCCTTTCCTTTAATTCACTTCAAACGGAGATCCAATTCATAAGGAGGTGCCTGCTATAAAATTGAAACAAAACCATTCCTTCCTTTGGTAACAAAGAAAGAAGACGTCCGGCATCGTTCCAGACACCGGACGCCCCAAAAATTGGAAGCTTGCCATCCTTCGCAGGTTTGCGAGACTTCCGATGCGAAATAACCCATAACAAATAAAGGAGATTGAAGATGAAACGCTTAATTGCTGTTTTATCGATCTTGATCGGGGTAAGTATGTTGCTCGGCGCCTGCGCGCCTGCTGCTGCCCCAAGCACCCCCGCACCTGCCGCACCCACCTCGATGCCCGCGCCCACGACCTCGCCCGCGCCTACCGCTGCAGCCCCGAGTGCGGCTGATGTAGTTAAATCCCTGCCCCGTAATCAGACCCTGTACTTTAATGGTCAACAATGGGGTTCGGTTGTCTGTTGGAACCCGTACTCTGCCAACTGCAACAATGCCTTGGCGATCGGCGAAAATGACAGCTCCCGCGTCGTCGAGTTCGAATCCCCGTACCTGTATGACATGCTGGATGGCAAGTCGTATCCTCTGCTGGCCGATGGTCCCTGGGCCTGGAACGCTGCCGGAACCGATGTCACCTTCAAGCTCAAGAAGGCCGCAAAGTGGAGCGATGGCACCCCGGTGACCGCCGATGATGTCGCCTATACCTGGGCCTCCCATATTAAGTACCAAACCAATGTCGGCGTTACCGATGCCACTTACATCGATACCATTACCGCGGTTGATCCCCAGACGGTTGACGTCAAAGCCAAGCTGGGCGCGGATGGCAAACCGGTCAATCCTCTGGTCGTTACTGAATACCTAGACCAAAATTATGTCATCCAGAAAGCCTGGACCCAGAAGCTGGAAGCGCGCACCGGTGGCGACCCCACCAAGTTTGCGGCCGATGTGGCGGATGACGTCGTTTACTCCGGCCCCTATCACAAGTTCTTCGCCGACGATACGAAGGTTGTCTTCATTCGTGATGACAACTATTGGGGCAAAGATGCCAGCATGTGGGGCAAGCTGCCTATTCCAAAGTACCTGGCGCATACCATCTTCAAGGATAACGCCTCCGGTTCCGTCGCTTTGGCACAAGGTGAAGTGGATGTGAGCCAGCAGTTCAACTCGAATGTTCAGGTTTTGTGGCTCAACTATGGTCTGCCCATCTCCACCTACCTGCCCAAGGCTCCTTATGACATTGGTGCGCAACTCCCGACCGCCTGGTTCAACCTGGCATCCTATGGTTTGGACCAGCTTGCGGTCCGCAAGGCCATTGCCATCGCAGTTGACTATGACACCATCATTTCCAACGCCATGACCAACCAGTCCGCCACCTTCGAGCAGGTTCCTCGCTCGCTTATGAACCCGACGGCTGGCGAACAGGCCCTGTATGACACTAGTGATCCTGCCGTCAAGGCTCTGCAGTTCGCTGGCAACGACATCGCAGGCGCCAATAAAATCCTGGATGACGCCGGTATTACCAAAGGTCCCGATGGCTTGCGTCAATACAAAGGCAAGACCCTTCACTATGTAGCCACCTGCCCGAACGGTTGGTCCGATTGGCAGGCCGCCATTGAATTGGTTGCCTCCGCCGGTAAGAAGATCGGCATTGACATCACCACCAACTACCCGGAATGGTCCGTTTATCAGAACGTCTACATCACCTGGCCTCTGCCCGCCGGCTATGACATCTTCATGATGTCTCCTGCAGGCGGCGCTGGCCCGACCGAGCCTTGGGGTCGCGTCGACCAATTGATGAACTCTGTCTACGCCCAGACCAAGAACAACCACAACGGCAACTGGGGCGGCTACAAGAATCCGGCCGCGGATGCATTGATCAAAGAGATCCCCACTTTGAGCGATCCCGTCAAGATCAAGGCAGACTACACGGCTCTGGTCAAGATCTACCTGACCGACGTGCCCTCCTTCACGCTCATGTATCGTCCACAAGTGTTCCATACTGTGAACGAGACGGTTTGGACAGGCTATCCTCACCAAGGTGATGGCACCAACCCGCCCGTCCCGCCGATGGATTGCACTGACGGTTGGGGCGTCGCATGTCTCTATAACCTGAAGCTCGTCACCCCGTAAACTGTACTTCAACAAAACAGCCATGTTCCGCGAAGCGGGGCATGGCTGTTATCGTAATAAGCAGGTGACAGTCACATTATGGCTAATCTCTGATGTTCAAATCCATATCTGTCAAAGTGACTGTCACCTTATTGGTATAATGGCTATTATATTTATGAGGAGGTGCTGTCTTGAAAGGATACTGGAAGTATTTCCTTAATAAGTTAGGTTGGTTCTTAATCACCTTCGTCTTCGCTATCATTCTGAATTTCATCCTGCCCCGCCTGATGCCGGGCGATCCTGTGGCAGCCATCGTGGGAAAGCTTGCCCAGGGCATGTCCAATACAAGCGGCCTCGCAAAGATGTACCAACAATACACGGACCTGTTTGGCATTAACAAACCTATACTGGTGCAGTTTTTCCTCTATGTGAAAAATGCGGCGCATGGCGATTTCGGTTTCTCATTCAGCCAATATCCCCGGACGGTGGTAAACATTATCGCCTCTTCCATCTGGTGGACGGTATGCCTGCAGTTCCCGGCGATCATCGTCGGCTGGATCATCGGCAATACGCTCGGTGCATTGGCGGCTTATCTCAAGGGCGGCTTTGATAAGGTCCTGATGCCCGTCAGCATTTTTGTGAGCAATTTCCCGGCATTTGGCATGGCGGTCATTTTAATGGTCATTTTTGGTGTCGGACTAAAATGGTTCCCCACCTCGGGCGGATATGGGTTTGACCTGATCCCCAACTTTAGCTGGAAATTTATTTGGTCCGTGATCGTCCACTACCAACTGCCGTTCTGGTCCATCGTGTTGATCGCCATCGGCGGTCAGGCGATCGGCATGCGCTCCATGTCCATCTATGAACTGAATGCGGATTATGTAAAATACGCCCGTTTCATGGGAATCCAGGATCGCAAGATCGTCGGCTATGTATTCAGAAATGCCATGCTTCCGCAGGTGACCGGTCTGGCGTTATCCATCGGTACCATGGTTGGCGGCGCGCTGGTGGCGGAGATCATCTTCAGTTATCCGGGGCTTGGTTTCACGCTCTTGAACGCTGTCATGGGACAAGATTATCCGCTGATCTCAGCCGCCACATTGATCATCACGGTGATGGTGCTGAGCGCGAACTTCATCATCGAAATCCTTTATGGCATCATTGACCCGCGCATTAGAGCAGCGCAGTCGGATTAGGGAGCGATGCGGTTATGAAACATACATTTCAACAAATTTTTCACTCTCCCAATTTTGTGATCGGGTTTGCCATCTTTATGGTATTACTGTTGTTCGTGATCATTTATCCGCTGATCATACCGAATCCTCCATTAGAGATCATTGCCCAGGGTACCTTTTTTCCACCCGGGGTCTATGTGAGCACTTATGACAGCATTAATGCCCCCACAACTTATATCCTTAATCTGGATGATGCCGCTGCCAAGCGAATTGCCATTAAGTTGGACAAACAGGAACGCCTTGACATACAGACCTGGCTTGTAGCCGATGGGATTCCTGAAAATCAGATCGATGTCAACAATACCAAACAACTCATGGATCAGTGGGAGAAAAATTATGACCCCAACAAAAGTTTTCCCGGGATGACCTATGCCAGGCAAAGTTACTATCAAAGGCTGGATGCCTCGCTCAAAGGAATTCTGATCACCGAAGGGGCGATCATTGCTGCAAATGACCCGCAAACGGGCGCCCTGACGCAGACAGGCATCGTCAATCAATCTGATTACGTGAATATCGGCCAGGTGGCGAACGTACGGGTGCTGCCGCTTGGAACCGATAACTTCGGCAGGGATGTGCTGACGGAGCTGGTTAGGGCCACCGGTATATCGCTGGAGATTGGTTTGGTCGCGGGTACCATCGCAACCTTGATCGGTCTGGCCTTGGGATTGCTGGGGGGGTATGTCGGCGGCTTTGTGGATGACATCATCATGTTCATAACCAATCTCTTTACCGTGATCCCCACTTTTGTGTTGTTGATCTTGATTTCCTTCAGCATCGGACAGGAACAACGCGGCGCGGTCACGATCGCAGTGGTGATCGGGTTTACCTCCTGGGTATGGACTGCCAGGGCAGTGCGGTCACAGGTGATTTCCCTGCGTAATCGCGACCATGTCAATCTGTCGAAACTATCCGGGCACTCAGTCGTTCACATCATCGTCGCAGATATTCTGCCTTATATCGCTTCCTATGTGGTCATGGCGTTCATCCTGCAGATTTCCTCGGGCATCCTGGCGGAGGCCGGGTTATCCATCCTGGGTTTGGGACCCAGAACCACCGAAGTGCCCACGCTGGGTCTGATGATGAACTGGGCGATGATCTACCAGGCAGAGATCCTGGGAAAGTGGTGGGCATACTTCCCCGTGCTCGTGACTATTGCACTGATTACATTCTCGATGAACTTGATGAATACCGGCCTTGACCAGGTATTCAATCCGGCATTGAGAGACTAGGTGATTGAAATGCCAAATGTAATTTTAGATGTCAAGGAACTGACCACAAAATATATCACCCGGTTTAAGGAAGATGTTTACGCGGTGGACCATGTTTCCCTACAGGTCGAAGAGGGGAAATCGCTGGGGATTGCGGGAGAATCCGGCTGCGGGAAGTCCACACTGGCGCTCAGCCTGATGGGCTATTACTTCGCGCCTCTGCACTACATGAGCGGCGAGATCATCATTGACGGGAAAAATATTACCGGAATGGATCCGGATGATGTCCGTAAATCGGTGCTGGGGACGGAGATCGCCTATATCCCCCAATCCGCGATGAACGCGCTCAACCCCACCCAGAAGATCATCCATTTTATCGAGGATGTGATTCGAGCACATGAACTTTATATCACCAGGAAGGATATTTACGAACGGGCCAGAAAGTTGTTTGAAACCCTGGGGCTTCCGGCGGATGTACTGGATAAATATCCCGTCGAACTTTCGGGCGGCATGAAACAGCGCACGGTGATCGCAACCTCGGTGCTGCTTTTACCGAAGGTGCTGATCGCGGATGAGCCTTCCTCCGCCCTGGATGTCACATCACAAAAAATGGTCATCAAGATGTTGCGGCAGGCGATGGAGAACGGTTTAATCGATTCGATGATCTTTATCACGCATGAACTTCCCCTGCTTTACAACGTGACCGACAATATCATGGTCATGTACGCCGGGCAGATCGTGGAGAAAGGCACTGCAAAAGAAACCGTGTTCGATCCGTTCCATCCCTATGCCAAAGGCCTGATGGGCTCGATCATCGTGCCGGAAAAAGGTTTGCGGGATGTCAAATTGACGGCCATTCCAGGAGTACCGCCTAATCTTAAAAACCCGCCGGCTGGCTGCCGGTTTGCCCCACGCTGTAAATTCGTCCGCCAGGATTGCACGACCAATTCCATTGGCCTGCACGATGCGGGCGGCGGTCGCGCGTACCGCTGTATCCTATCGAAAGAAGAACTGCGGGAAGCCTATGCGCGGGAGGCCGAAAAAAATGTCCGATGAAAAAAAGTTATGCCTGAGCACCAAAGGACTGACCAAGGTATTCGGGTCTGGCCGCCAGAAAACGGTCGCCGTGGATCATGTGGACCTCAATCTCTACGAAGGCGAAGTCGTCTCGCTCGTGGGCGAATCCGGCAGCGGAAAGACCACTTTGGCGAAAATGCTTCTGGGATTGATCAGCACGACTGAGGGTGATATCTACTTCCAGGGGAAGAAGCGTGATATCCGTACTCAAAAGAAGAAACAGGAATACTGGAAAAACATTCAGGCCATCTTTCAGGACCCGTATTCCTCCTATAACATATTCAACAAGATTGACGCCGTGCTTTTGGATTGTATCCGCATGCGCGGCGGCGGAAATCTTCCACGTGCCAAAAAATTGGAGTTAATGACGGAGGCCTGCAGTTTTGTCAACCTGAAGTTTGAGGAATTGACCAACAAGTATCCTTTTGAACTTTCCGGCGGGCAGATGCAGCGCTTAATGATCGCCCGCATCTTCCTGTTGAAGCCCAAGATCCTTTTCGCCGATGAACCCACTTCGATGATCGATGCCTGTTCGCGTGCCACGATCTTGGATGAGCTGATGCAATTACGCAAGGAAACCGGGATGACGGTTATCTTCATCACCCATGATATTGGTCTGGCGTATTATGTGTCCGACAGCGTATACATCATGGAGCACGGAAAATTCGTCGAAAGCGGAACTGCGGACGAGGTGATCCTGCATCCGAGAGCACCTTACACCCAGCGCCTGATCAACGATGTTCCAAAGATCTACGAAGAGTGGGATCTCTCCACTGTTTAATGCCTTGCTCTTGAGTTTGGCTTCAAGCGAATCACGCAATACCCTGAAACGAAACTGGACAAACCTTTGAACAACCTACACCCTTCGAAAGGTGATTCAATATGCTTATTCAACCCCTGATCGGCGATTGGGAATTCCGACAGGCTGACTCTGTCGAATGGCTGCCCGCCAAAGTGCCTGGCGGCGTCCATACGGATTTAATGGCGAATGGACGCATCCCGGATCCCTTTGTTGCAGATAATGAGAGAAAAGTCCAATGGGTGGCCGAATCCGATTGGATCTACCACAGGAAATTTACTTGTTCACCGGAATTATTCACCCAGGAAAAGATACTCCTGGTCTGTGAAGGCTTGGATACCCTGGCGACGGTTATGCTCAACGGCCACGAGCTTGGGCATACGAACAATATGTTCCGCCGTTATGAATGGGAAGTAAAATCATTTTTGAAAAGCGGCGGGGAAAATGAAATCACCATTGCTTTCAATTCACCCGTGAAATACACGGCAGAAAAACAAGCCCACCGTCCACTCCGGGGTGTTACTCAGGCGATTCCCGGCGGTCCGCATCTGCGCAAGGCGCCCTGCCAATTCGGCTGGGATTGGGGCCCACAGCTTCCACCGATCGGCATCTGGAAGGATATCCGCCTCGAAGGTTATCGTGAAGCACGATTTACCAATATCCATTTGCGACAGGAGCATGGAGATGGCAAGGTGACCATCGAAGCCGGCATCACCATCCAGCAATGGGGAAATAAAGCGCTCAAGGCGGCCGTACGCATCACCACACCCACGGGTGAGGTACTCAAAAATGAAGCCCCGATTGCGAAGGCGAATCAGCAGACGGTGAAAGTACCGATCCCGCAACCCATGCTTTGGTGGCCCAACGGCTATGGGGAACAGCCGCTTTATCAGGTGGAAATCTCCCTCAAAGGCAGTGGTGAATCTGGGGAAGTGGTGTTGGACCGGCATAGTTATCAGGTTGGATTGCGGACGATTGAGTTGCGCCAACAAGAAGATCAATGGGGACGCTCCTTTGTCATTGTGGTGAATGGGGTTCCAATTTTTGTTAAAGGCTCCAACTGGATCCCGGCTGATTCTTTCCCCACCCGTATCTCGGATGCCTATTTGGAAGAGCTAATTCGCGCGGCGGCGGAGACACATCAGAACATGCTGCGCGTGTGGGGAGGGGGATTTTACGAGGAGGAGCGTTTTTACGATCTCTGCGACCGATATGGAATCCTGGTCTGGCAGGAGTTCATCTTCTCCTGTAGTATTTACCCGTTGAATGACCCGGAATTCCTGGAAAATGTCCGCTCCGAAGTGGTGGATAATATCCGCCGCCTGCGCCATCGCGCCAGCCTGGCGTTATGGTGCGGAAACAATGAGATGGAATGGGGCTGGCATGATTGGAATTGGGACAGTCCAGAATTGCAGGACTTGAAATCTGCTTATGATAAATTTTTCCACCATACACTACCTGAATGGTGCCAGGCTGAAGACCCGGAGCATTCCTATTGGCCGAGTTCCCCCTCTTCTGATACTCCATTCGTTGATCCAAATGGCCAGCGGCAGGGAGATGCACATTATTGGGATGTCTGGCATGGCGGAAAGCCATTCATCTCGTATCGTGATCAATATCCCCGTTTCATGAGCGAATTTGGCTTCCAGGCTCTTCCACCCCTGGATACCGTCCGGACTTATGCGGACGAGGTGGATTGGAATATGACCTCCTATATCATGGAGCGGCATCAAAAGAATGCCAGCGGCAACTCCATGATGGTCAGACAAATGCTGGACATGTTCAAACTGCCTAGGGATTTTCCCTCCCTTGTTTACCTGAGCATGGTGCTCCAGGCGGAAGGAATCCGCTACGGTGTGGAACACTGGCGGCGGCATACCGATCGCGTGGCCGGTATACTTTACTGGCAGCTTAATGACTGCTGGCCGGTGGCTTCCTGGTCAAGCCTGGATTACTTTGGGCGCTGGAAGGCACTGCATTACGCGGCACGTCATTTTTATGCACCCATCATGCTTTCCATTGAAGACAAGCCGCCTCAACAGACCGCGTACGTGTCGAATGACCTGCTTGAACCTTGGGAAGGGAACCTGAAGTGGTCTTTGGAGACGTTTGACGGGCAGGTCTTGACTTCAGGCGGAACACTTGTTAAAGCTGCCCCGCAGACCGCAACGCAGGTAAAGTCCCTGGATTTTTCCGACCGGATCAATGACGGCAATATCCGCAGTCTGGTTTTTATTGCCGAGTTGTGGCAGGGCGATCAGTTTGTCTCACGGCAAACTGCGTTCTTTGCACCCATCAAGCATTTATCCCTGGAAGATCCAGTGATCAAGGCGAATCTGTACACCCAGGGAGATCAATTAGTCGCCGAGCTAACCTCCCAATCGCTCGCCATCCTTGTGGAAGTTGCCCTGAACAACGCGGATGTCATCTTTAGCGACAATTACTTTAATCTGCCTGCCAGACGGAAGGTTCAGATTTCATGCCCGATGCCGGCCGGTTGGACTTTGGAGCGGGCAATCAAAGAATTTCAGGTTCGCTCGGTGTACGATTCATATGCACACTGAGTTGGGATTGAGCGGAAATAAGTTTTGAAAAGGTTTGAACGATGACAAAGATCACAGAGCTAATCAAGAAAATGACGCTGGAAGAAAAAGCTGCCTTGTGTACCGGAGCGGGACCGTGGACGACAACACCCATTGAACATCTGGGTGTACCGGAAATGACCGTTACCGATGGACCGCATGGAGTGCGGCGATCCGAAGATGTAACTGCCTTCGTTACTAAAAGTGTACCAGCCACCTGCTTCCCAACCGCTGCCTGTATGGCCTCCACATGGGATGTGGATTTGATCCATAAACTGGGAGAAGCTTTGGCAGAGGAGTGCATCGCTCTAAAAGTTGACGTAATTCTCGGTCCCGGGGCGAACATGAAGCGAACCCCCCTGTGCGGGCGAAATTTCGAATACTACTCGGAAGATCCCTACCTTGCCGGGCAGATGGCGGTCAGCTTTATCAACGGTGTGCAAAGTAAAGGCGTAGGTACTTCGCTTAAGCATTTTGCAGCAAACAATCAGGAATATCAGCGTTCCACCATTAGCTCGGAGATGGATGAACGAACTTTGCGGGAGATTTACCTGCCAGCCTTTGAAACTGCCGTAAAGCAGGCAAAACCATGGACCGTGATGTGCTCCTACAACAAGATCAACGGCACATACTCCGCTGAGAACCACAAGCTTCTCACTGAGATATTAAAGGAGGAGTGGGGCTTTGAGGGTTTGGTCGTTTCCGACTGGGGCGCGGTGCATGACAGGGTGGAAGCCTTAAAAGCCGGTCTTGACCTGGAAATGCCCGGACCGCGGGAACGACGGGTGAAAGCGGTCATAGAAGCAGTTCGTTCGGGTGAGTTGAGCGAATCTACACTGGACGAATCTGTACGCCGTGTCCTTGAAATCGTTTTCAAGGCTTCTGAGACGAAAAAGGGCGGTTCGTTCGATATCGCCGGTAATCATGCTTTGGCGCGGAAGGTTGCCGCTGAAGGCATGGTGCTATTAAAGAATAACGGTATTCTTCCATTAAAGGGTCAACAATCTATTGCCGTCATAGGACGGGCCGCGAAAGAAGCATACTATCAGGGCGGAGGCAGTTCACATATCAACCCGACCCGGGTGGATGATCCATTCGAAGAATTGCAAAAACTCGCCGGGAATGCCCGGTTGACTTATGCCGAGGGCTATCTTAAAGATGAGGGGAATGACCAAACTCTTATTGATGAAGCCGTCAAAAATGCCCGTTCCGCGAATGTGGCCTTGCTGTATATTTCCCTGCCTGCATCCAAGGAATCTGAAGGCTATGACCGGCCCGACCTCGACTTGACCCGGCAACAAATCATGTTGATCAAGGCGGTTACTGCAATTCAGCCCAATACCGTTGTCATCCTTAATAACGGTGCTCCGGTAGTAATGAGCGAATGGATCAGTGGTACGGCTGCTGTGCTTGAGGCTTGGATGATGGGCCAGGCGGGTGGAGGGGCAATTGCTGACATCCTCTTCGGAAAGGTCAATCCCTCCGGCAGATTAGCAGAGAGCTTCGTTTCCAAGTTGGTGGATAGTTCCGCCTACATCAACTATCCTGGTGAAAATGGCCAGGTACGCTATGGCGAGGGTGTCTTCATGGGCTATCGTTATTATGACGCCAAACAGATTCCGGTGCTTTTCCCCTTTGGCTTTGGGCTGAGTTATACCAATTTCGTGTATACGAATCCCAAAGCTTCCGCCGAAACCTTCAAGGATGTGGATGGTGTGCGCGTTTCTGTGGATGTGACGAATACCGGCAAGGTGGCGGGCAAGGAAGTGGTTCAGGTGTATGTGCACGATAACAAATCGAAGTTAGCTCGCCCACCCAAGGAGCTTAAAGGTTTTGCCAAAGTCGAGCTCCAGCCCGGCGAGACCAAAACCGTGATTCTCAAGCTGAATTTCCGCGCATTTGCCTACTATCATCCGGCTTACAAGCAGTGGATCACCGAGGACGGGGAGTTTGATATTTTGATCGGGGCTTCGTCCGCCGACATTCGCTGCACTCTGCCGGTTACACTTCAATCTACACTTGAACTGCCGAGCATATTGAACCGAGACTCAACCATGCGCGAATGGGTGGAAGATCCGCGCGGCATGAGCGTTTTAGCTCCTTTATATCAGCTACTGAATGCCCAGATGAGCGCCAACTTTGGCAGCAATGAGATAGGAATGGATCCGATTGGCTTTTTGATGGACTCACCTGTAATGAGTTTACTGTATTTCATGGGTGATGCAATGACAACATCACCGGAAGAACTGGTGGACGAATGGCTTGCCAAGGTTCACGCAACCGATTGATGGATGCGATTCGGAAAAGGAAATCACCGTTGTCAAATAATCCTTCTCTTCCCAACGTCCCATGGCAGGAACGACCTTCCGGGGTTTCTGACGTGGTTTGGCGTTACGCTGCGAATCCGATCATTCCTCGCAATCTGATCCCATCCTCGAACAGCATTTTCAACAGCGCCGTTGTGCCTTTCAAGGGAAAATTTGCAGGCGTCTTTCGATGCGATAATAAGAAACGTGACATGAATATCCATCGAGGCTTCAGCGACGACGGCATCCGATGGAATTTGGAGAACGACCCGATCGAGTGGAAATACAACGATCCGGAGCTTGGTCATTTTCAATATCGCTATGACCCGCGCGTCGTCTGGCTGGAAGATCGTTATTACGTCACCTGGTGCAACGGTTATCACGGTCCCACCATTGGGATCGGCTATACCTTTGATTTCGAGAAATTCACTTTTCTTGAAAATGCACTTTTACCCTTCAATCGGAACGGTGTATTGTTTCCCAGAAAAATCAACAACAAATATGTCATGTTCAGCCGGCCAAGCGATAACGGCCATACCCCATTTGGCGATATCTACCTGAGTCAAAGCCCGGATATGGTTCATTGGGGAGAACATCGCTTCGTGATGGGAACAAAAGGCGGGTGGCAGAGCACCAAAATTGGCGCCGGTCCTGTGCCCATTGAAACTCCAGAGGGTTGGCTTTTGTTCTATCATGGCGTTCTTACTTCCTGTAATGGGTTTGTATATAGCTTCGGCGCTGCGCTTCTTGATTTGGATCAGCCCTGGAAGGTGATCTATCGCGGCGCTTCGTATTTACTCTCCCCGCAAACCCAGTACGAATGTGTCGGTGATGTGCCCAACGTAGCCTTCCCTTGTGCGACACTTTATGATCCACCCACTGGCCGGATCGCCATTTATTACGGCGGAGCGGATACAGTGACCGCTTTGGCTTTTGCCAAAATCGATGAAGTCCTTGATTTTCTCAAAACGAATTCGGAACTTTAGAACGTTCTATGCCTTAAGGAGAACGAAATGGTGAACATCGAAGAACTGATCCAACAGATGACCCTTGAAGAAAAGATATCCTTGCTGGCCGGAGTGGATATGTGGCACACGGCTGCGGTGCCGCGATTGGGAATCCCCCAGATTAAAGTTACGGATGGCCCGAACGGCGCGCGCGGTGCCTGGGGTAACCTTGGCCCAACTTCGGACTTAATTCCTGTCGGTATTGCACTCGGCGCCACCTGGAATACCGAGTTGGTCGAAAAAATCGGTGCGGCTCTTGCGGAGGAAATAAAAGCAAAAGGCGCGCATATCCTGCTCGCGCCGACTGTCAATATTCATCGCACGCCGGTGGCAGGACGCAACTTTGAATGTTATTCTGAAGATCCCTTCCTCAGCGGCAAGCTTGCAACTGCCTATATTCGCGGCATTCAAAATAACGGCGCCGGAGCCTGTATCAAGCATTTTGTCTGCAACGATCAGGACTTTGAACGCCGCACCATCAGTGCCCGGGTGGAAGAGCGCACATTAAATGAAATCTATCTGGAGCCTTTTCGCCTCGCGGTTCGCGATGCGAAGCCCTGGGCGGTGATGTCCTCCTATAATCGCGTTAATGGAGTCCCTGCCAGCGAGAACGAATTTACGCTCAAGAAAATACTCAAAGGGCAGTGGGGATTTGACGGACTTGTGATATCGGATTGGTACGGTACCTATTCCGAGCGAGTTCCATTTGGCGGCCTTGATCTGGAAATGCCCGGCCCCGCCCGCTGGATGGGTGCTGAATTCGTAAATAAGGCCCTTGCGAAAGGCGATTTAAGCCTTGAAGAATTGGATGATAAAGTTCGCAGGATTTTGCGGATCGTGGAACGGGCTGGCGCGTTTGAACATCCACAGCTTGATGAGGAAAGAAGCTCTGACAAACCTGAGCATCGCAGGTTGATTCGGGACGCAGCGCGCGAGACCATAGTCCTGCTTGCAAATAGAAATAATGTGCTTCCACTTGAGAGTTCAAAGATTAAGAAGATCGCCGTGATCGGTGAACTGGCTCGCTGGCCTACTGTAATGGGCGGCGGCAGTTCACAGGTGACGCCACATTATATTGTTTCTCCTCTGGACGGCATTCGAAACAGAGCAGATTCCTCAAACATAAGCGTGGAATATGCCATCGGTAGTTTCATCCATAAGAACCTGCCTTTGATCGAGAGCGCATATCTGTCGAGTGAAGAGGACAAGCCAGGCCTTACCTTGCGAGTTTTTGATAACCTGGACTTTTCCGGATCTCCAGCATATACGGAGGTCACCGATCGATGCGGCATTGGCTGGTTTGACCGGTCTGTGAAAAAAGTAAATCAGGAACGTTTCAGCCTCACTTTGAGCGGCAATTTCGTTGCCAAAGAGTCCGGACTACACACCTTTGGTTTATCCAGCGTTGGACGCTCCCGTTTATATCTGAACGGTGAATTGCTTATTGATCATTGGGATTTGGGAATCAACGGCAAGCAGAAAATCGCCCAACGGAAATTTACCGCCGGTCAAAAAGTGAAAATAAAAGTGGAATATTGTTGTGAGGGTAATCGCTGGTGGCGTACGATACAGCTTGGCTATTTGCCTCCCTATCCGGAAAGTCTGATGGCAGAAGCTGTTTCCCTGGCGCAGCGCTCGGACGTGGCGGTCGTGGTGGCCGGACTTACCAGTGAATGGGAAGCAGAGGGTTTTGACCGCGTCAACATGGAATTACCGGGTGAACAGAATGAATTGATCCGACGCGTGGCTGCGGTAAATCCCAACACCATTGTGGTATTGAATTCCGGTTCGCCTGTGACCATGCCCTGGATCAAGGAAGTGGCGGCGGTTGTTGAGCAATGGTATAACAGCCAGGAGTGCGGCAACGCGTTGGCGGATGTATTGTTTGGCGATGTCAATCCATCGGGCAAGCTGCCCACAACCTTCCCGGCTCACTATGAAGATAATCCCGCCTCCATCAATTATCCCGGTGAGAACAGTGAAGTGCTGTATGGGGAAGGATTGTTCGTTGGCTATCGGTATTACGATGCCAAAAAAATCGAACCGCTCTTTCCGTTCGGTCACGGACTCTCCTATACCACATTTGAATATAGCGACCTCAAACTGAATGCCGATCGCTTTACAGAACAGGATGGATTGGATGTTTCGTTGAAGGTCAGCAATAAGGGCAAGCGTGCCGGGCAGGAAATCGTCCAGCTTTACGTGCGCGATGCACAATCGAACCTGGTGCGGCCTGAAAAAGAACTGAAAGCCTTTTCCAAGATTTCCCTGGCTGCAGGTGAAACGCGGACGGTTTCTTTTCACCTCGATAAGGAGGCGTTTTGGTATTACGACCCGGCCAAGGGCGGATGGATCGCCGAACCCGGGGAGTTTGAGATCATGGTTGGAGCCTCCAGCCGCGACCTGCGCTTACACGCTCGAGCCATGCTTATTCCATCTCGTCCGTCCAGGTTTCAACCTGGCATGACCTTGCGCGAAATCATGCGGGATGAAGCTGGAAAAGTTATCGTCCGGCATCATCTTGGTGAATGGCTGACCATTCCCGAGTCTTATAAGTATCTTGATCTGACGGTTGAGCAAATTCTGCCCCATGGTTATGGCATGTTATCCGCGGAAAGTATTGAAGCCCTGGCCGACGATCTAAACCGGGCTTGAGGCCCGTTTTATTCCGGTCTTTATGGACATGCCCCGATGAAATATGGTGCCTTCGATGATGACCGTCGTGAATATGTGATCACGCGTCCTGATACACCCTTGCCCTGGATCAACTATCTTGGTTCCGAGGCATACTTCGGCCTGATCTCCAACACGGCCGGAGGCTATTCATTTTACAAGGATGCGCGCCTGCGGCGCATTACGCGCTACCGTTATAACAATGTGCCGCTCGATTTCGGTGGAAGGTACCTTTATTTGCGCGATGACCGCGATGGCAGCTATTGGTCGCCATCCTGGCAGCCGACCCAGAGCGAGTTGAATGATTATTCCTGCCGTCATGGGATGGGATATACGGTCATTGCCTCGGCTTTTAACAGCATTCATGCCGAGACGCGTTATTTTGTCCCACTAGGGGAGAACCTTGAGATCTGGCAATTGACCGTCACGAATCAGCGCGACACGCAGGCGGAAATATCGGTTTTCCCTGCGGCTGAATTTTGTCTGTGGGACGCTTTGGATGACTCCTCGAACTTCCAGCGTAATTTTTCAACCGGTGAAGTGGAAGTCGAAGACCATGTGATCTACCACAAGACGGAATATCGCGAACGCCGCGATCATTTTGCATATTTTGCCTGCTCGGAACAGCCTGATGGCTTCGATACACAGCGCGAGGCGTTTCTGGGACCTTATCGTTCGTGGGATCGTCCGCTGGCAGTCGAACGTGGAAAATGCAGTAACTCGGTGGCTCATGGCTGGCAGCCAATCGGTTCATTCCATGTGCGCTTAAACCTGAAGCCTGGCGAACAAAGGCAAGTTATCTTTCTTTTGGGTTATCACGAAAACCCAAGAGATCAGAAGTTCGACCCGCCCGATTCGCAAACCATCAATAAAAAGACGGTTGAGCCGGTCATTGAACGGTATCTTCAACCATCGAATGTGGATTCGGCTTTCACCGCACTTCATCTTTATTGGGACGAGTTGCTGGCCGGCTTTCAAGTTCATACGCCGAACGAGCACGTCAACCGGATGGTCAATATCTGGAATGCTTATCAGTGCATGGTTACTTTCAATTTATCCCGCTCGGCTTCGCTGTTCGAGTCGGGAATTGGAAGAGGCCTGGGATTCCGCGATTCGAACCAGGATTTGCTTGGATTCGTCCAGATGGTTCCGTCGCGGGCACGCGAACGGATCCTGGATATTGCCGCTACGCAATTGCCGGATGGCGGAGCGTATCACCAGTATCAGCCATTGACTAAACGCGGCAACAACGATGTCGGGTCGAATTTCAATGATGACCCACATTGGCTGGTGATCGCAGTCGCCGCATACCTTCGGGAGACGGGGGATTGGAGCATCCTTGAAGAAAGCGTTCCGTATAATAATGCAACGGAAAGTGGGATGCCGCTTTATGAACATCTCCAGCGTTCCATTCAATATACGCTGGACCGCCTTGGCCCACACGGCCTGCCGTTGATTGGCCGGGCGGATTGGAACGATTGTCTCAATTTGAATTGTTTTTCGGAAGTTCCCGGAGAGAGCTTTCAGACAACCACGAGCCGGGATGGAAAGGTGGCCGAGAGCGTATTCATCGCCGCGCTCTTTGTACAATCGACGCGTGACATGGCCGACCTGGCCGAACATTATGCCGTGCGCGAAAGCCGGAAGTTCACTTCATTTAATACTCGTCCGGCCAGCTATTATCGCACGTTGGCGGATCAAATGACCCAAACCATCTACAAGCACGGCTGGGATGGAGAATGGTTCCTGCGCGCCTACGATGATTTCGGGAATAAGGTTGGATCGAAGGAATGTGATGAGGGCAGGATCTATATCGAACCGCAGGGCTTTTGTGTCCTGGCCGGGGTGGGATTGGAGAACGGGATGGCAAGTCAGGCGTTGAACTCGGTCAATACCCAGCTCGCCACGCAGCACGGGATTCTCATCCTCCAGCCCGCTTATTCGAAATATTATCTTCACCTGGGAGAGATTTCATCATACCCGCCCGGATACAAGGAAAATGCGGGCATCTTCTGCCACAACAATCCCTGGGTGATGATCGCGGAAGCGCGCCTCGGGAACGGCGAGCGCGCCCTGGATTATTATTTACGGATCAATCCCTCGGAACGTGAAGAGCTTTCGGATCTGCATCGCTGCGAGCCCTATGTCTATGCCCAGATGATCGCCGGGCGTGATGCGCCGACACACGGTGAAGCCAAGAATTCGTGGCTGACCGGCACTGCGGCCTGGAATTATGTGGCGATCACGCAATGGATCCTCGGCATCCGCGCAACATTTGACGGCCTATCCGTATCTCCGGTTATCCCGTCGGATTGGAAGGGATTTGAAGTGTTGCGCAGTTATCGGGGCGTTCGATATGAGATTAGTGTCAAGCGCAAGGGCGCAGGGAACCAGGTTTCCATCCAGGTGGATGGCAGGAAAATCAGCGGGACTGTCATACCGTTCCCGTCCGGTGATGTTAAGAGCGTAACAGTGATCGCTGAAATTGGATAAGACAGATTGGATGAATAGTGGTGCAATATGGATGAATCGATTCTTGAAATTCGTGATTTTGATGGAGAGGGATTTAAACCGCTGATCTTCTTCGGAAGCTGGCGCGTGGCCATGCTGCGCTATCTGGATGAGCTTAAGCCGGATCACATTAAAGCCATGGAACGTCATATGGAGACGGATGAGGTATTCGTCTTGTTATGCGGGCGTGGAACGTTGGTCCTGGGAGGCAACGCCTCGAAGTGTGAGGGCGCCATACCGCAGCCCATGGAAACCGGCCGGCTCTACAATGTAAAATGCAAGACATGGCATGCGGTTCTGCTCAGCCGCGACGCATCTGTTCTTCTGGTGGAAAATTGCGATACCGGCGATCAAAACTCAGAATATGCTGAACTATCTTTGGAACAACGAGCGGGGATCCTGGAAACTGCACAGCAGGAACATTTTTGAACTGCAAGTCCCTTTGGGCAATCTAAGAAACCGCCAGCGATTTTGTTCACCCTGCCGGAGGGAATTCCATCACTATCCTTCCAGGCTCATTCGTCCTACACTTATCCCATGAGCCTATCGTTCAAGAAGCAAGTACGGGAACAAAAAGCGCCTCCCTCCTCACTCATTACAAAAATAAGGGTCGGCTGTCCCGCCCACAACTGCGGCGGACGGTGTTTGTTGGTCGCGCACGTTCAGGATGGCCGCATCATACGTCTTGATGCCGATGATCGTCCCGATTCAATCGCCGCGCCCCAATTACGCGCCTGCGTGCGCGGGCGTTCGTATCTGCGCCGCCAATACCATCCCGACCGCTTGATGACCCCGCTCAAGCGCACCGGCAAACGCGGCGAGGGGAAGTTCGTATCCATTTCATGGGATGAAGCGTTGGATACCCTGGTCCGCCAAATGCAACGCGTCAAAGCGAAGTATGGCAACTCGGCTTTATTCGTCCCCTATGGAACAGGCTCTTACAACCAGTTGAACGGTTCTCACGTGGCGCGCCGGCTTATGAATCTATTCGGCGGCTGTTTGGGAATTTATAACTCGTATTCGTGGGGCGCCACCAACCTGGCCACGCCCACGGTGTACGGCACGCTGGTGACCGGAAATCAAAGGCAGGATTGGCTCAACGCCAAATATATTTTAATGTGGAGTTGGAACCCCGCCGAAATGCGCGACGGCACCAACAGCGATTACTTTATCAAGTTAGCGCGGCAGGCGGGCGCACGCGTCGTCTGCATTGACCCGCGCTACTCGCTCAGCGCCGCCTCCCTGGCTGACGAGTGGATCCCCATTCGACCCGGCACCGATGCGGCCATGATGAGCGCCATGGCATATGTGATGCTCAGCGAGAATCTGTACGATACCGAGTTTGTGCGCACACATTGCGTTGGTTTCGATGCAAATCAAATGCCGGTGGATGGCGCGGAGAGTTACAGCGATTACATCCTTGGCAAGCGCGACGGTATAGCCAAGACGCCTCAATGGGCAGAAGCCATTACTGCCGTCCCGGCGCGGACCATCGCCCGCATTGCGCACGAATATGCCGAGATCAAACCGGCAGTGCTTTATCAAGGTTATGGGATGCAGAGGCGCGCCTACGGCGAGCAGGTGGTGCGCGCCGGCTGCGTACTGGCGGCCATCACCGGTAATGTGGGCATACCGGGCGGCTGGGCCAGCGGCCTGGGATTGCAAGCCGAAGATGGCGGCGGTTTATGGACGGTCTTCCCAAGCGGGGAGAATCCGGTTAAAGCAGAAATCCCGGTCTTTCTGTGGAGCGAAGCTTGTATGCGCGGAAAAAGCATGACCAGTGCGGATGGCGTGCGCGGCGCGGAACGGCTCGATAACGACATCAAATTAATTTATGCCGTTGCCACAAATTGCCTGATTAACCAGCACGCCGATATCAACCGCACGACGGAAATTTTGCGTGACGAATCGAAAGTGGAGTTCATCGCCGTACAGGATAATTTCCTGACCCCCACCGGTAAATTTGCCGATCTGCTTCTGCCCGCCTGCACCCAGTTCGAGACCTGGGGCGTGGAGGACGGTTGGAAATACGGCGACGAAGTGATTCTGCAGCCCAAACTGGTCGAACCGCCGGGCGAGTGTAAATCCGATTATCGCATCTGCGCCGAACTTGCCGGACGATTGGGGATCGGTGAAGCCTTCACCGAAGGCCGCGATGAAAAGGGTTGGGTTGAATTTTGCCTCGATGAATTCCGGCGATTGCGCTTTCCCGAATTGCCCAGCTTTGATGAATTTATGGAACAGAACCTGGGTGCATGGACGCGTCCTGCCTTACGGCCGGCGATTGCCTTTGCCGATTTTCGCCGCGACCCGGAAAAGCATCCGTTGAGCACACCTTCGGGCAAAATAGAAATCTTCTCCAAACAGCTCTTCGACTTGAATAATCCTGAAGAGATTCCTGCTCTACCGAAGTATATTCAGGAGTGGGAAAGTCCGTTTGCTATCGAGAAGGGAAAGGGGATAGGGGAAAAGGGAGATGAGGATGATGCACAGGCAATGGTGGAAAAATATCCACTGCAAGCGATTGGGCATCACACGCTTCACCGCGTCCATTCCACGCACGATAATAATGACTGGCTCGAGGAAGCCTTTCCGCAGCGTGTTTTCATTAATCCCCTGGATGCCGCGCCGCGCGGCATCCAGGAAGGTGATCTCGTCAAAGTCTTTAATGACCGCGGCGCATTGATCCTGCCCTGCCGTCTCACAGTCCGCATTATGCCCGGCGTGATTGATATCCCGCAGGGAGCATGGTTCGAGCCGGATGAAAACGGCGTGGACCGCGGCGGGTGTATCAATGTGCTGACCTCTCAGCGCTGGACGCCTTTTGCATTTGCCACTGCCCAGCACACGATCATGGTGGAAGTGGAGCGGACCGTGGACGGTAGACGGTGGACTGTGCTTGACGGTCTGCGGTCTATGGTCAATGGTCGGAACTTGAAATGAGCTACGTCTTCCTGCTGGATGCTTCCGCCTGTTCGGGCTGCAAGGCCTGCCAGGCCGCCTGCAAGGACAAGAATCAACTTCCTCTTGGCGTGCTGTGGAGACGCGTGTATGAAGTATCCGGCGGCGAGTGGAAACAGGCAGGCCCGGCCTGGAACAATACGGTCTTCGCCTACAACCTGTCGCTTTCATGTAATCATTGTGTCCATCCGAAATGCGCAGGAGTTTGCCCGGTGGATGCATACACGGTAAGGGCAGACGGCCTCGTTCTGTTGGATTCATCCAAATGCGTTGGCTGTGGATATTGCGTCTGGGCTTGTCCTTATGGCGCACCGCAATACGATGAAGCCGCCGGCGCTATGACCAAGTGCAATTTTTGTTATGATAATTTGGATTTAGGTTTGCCTCCCGCCTGTGTCTCTGCTTGTCCGCTGAGGTTATTGGATTATGCTGTAGTACAGGGGGAAGGGGAAAAGGGGTACGAGGGGGACGGGATGGCTTTGTGGGAAATCCCCGCCACCGAACATCCTTATCCCATGTCGGATCGTTCACGCACAGGGCCGCGTCTGGTCATCAAACCTCACGCGGCCATGAAGCTTACACAAGAGAAGTTCCTAGCCAACCGGGAAGAAGTTCATCCGCAGCAAACTTCGGGATGGGAGGAAGCGCCGCTGGTCGCATTCACCCTGCTCGTTCAAATGGCGGTTGGCGGCTTTTGGGCGATGTTATGGCTGTTCCATGATGCCCCCCAGCTATTGTCCATGCTGTGGATCGGCCTTTGCCTGGGTGCGGGCATGCTGGCTTCCTTCGCTCATTTGGGTACAAAGCGAAATGCCTGGCGCGTGCTTAATCATTTGCGGAAATCCTGGTTGAGCAAGGAAATCTTATTGACGATCCTATTCGGCGCCGGTTGGCTTGTGACACTGACAAGCATGATCTTGCATACCAACCTCTTCATCTTAAATTGGCTCAGCGCCTGGATCGGGTTGGTTCTGATCTATGGCATGTCGCGCGTATATCGCCTGCCAGCGGTCCCCGTTTGGAATTCATGGCGGACCCAGGCTCGTTTCTTTATCAGCGCGGCGCTGCTCGGTATTCTCGGAGTGCTGCCCATTTCCACATGGACGCATGTTCCGGTGCTTGAATGGACACTGGCAGGATGCATCGTCATTCTCTTGTTGGGCGCGCAGGCAGCGATTACAATAATCCGGCCCCTTTCCTTTAAATGGGGAAGAATACAGTTAGGGCTGATCCTGGCAGGCATGATCGGATGTGCAATTCTATTCTTCATGCCCGGCTGGTTCGGGGCAGCCACCGGTCTGGCCGTCTTCTTGATTATCCTGATAGAAGAAGTTTTGGGAAGGTGGTGCTTCTATCAGGCACGCACATGGCCGGAGGCTTGATCTTTCGTAACACTTGATGTTCTGCATAAGGTTAGATACCAGTTTCTATTTGGGGAGAGAGGCAAAGGTGGCTTCGACCGTCATGCCCCAGCGGATGCGTGGGTCAAGCGGGTTATCCACCAGGATGCGCACGCTATACACAATGTCGCCGCCTTGTTTTGTGAAGGCGCTGCTGATGCTTTGAATGACGCCGGTGAGCTTCACATCGGGGAGCGCGTCGGGAACCATGGTGACCTTTTGGCCCTGCGCCAGCCGGACAACTTCCAATTCGGTCAGGTCGTTGGTCTCGACAATCCATTGACTCGGATCGATCACACTGATCGCAATGGTCTCCGGCCCAACCTGCTGACCGAGGTCCACACTAACATCCGCGACCACACCATCGAACGGCGCTTTGAGCTCGAAATTGCCCAGCGCATCCTGCGCCGCCGCCACCTGTGCCTTGGCATTATCGAGAGTTGCCTGGGCAAGGGCAAGTTGATCGGTGTTCGCACCGTTGAGCGTGAGATCGTATTGATACTTGGCTTCCGCCTCGGCGGCCAGGGTGGCATTCAAAGCCGCCTGAGGATCGTCGCGCAGGCGCATATCGGTCTCCAGGTTGGTGACGGCCTCATCGTAGGCCTTCTGCTTGGCTCTCAGACGATCCCAGGCGGTTTTATATCGTCCGCTATTCGGGTCGAGGTTCTGCACTGCATCGAATTTGGCCTGTGCGTCGTTGAGTTCGGTCTGCCGGGTTTGAAGGGTGGTCTGGGCGTCCGCGATATGGATATTGATGTCATGCAAGTTCAAGCCATCCCACTTCTTTTGGGCATTCTCGCGTACCACCTGCGCATTCATATAAGCTTCCCAGAGTTGGGCGCGGGCGCCGCCCGCATTGCGAATCAGCGTGTCGAAGGCTTGCTGCGCCGAGGTTAATTCCAATTGCGCCGAGGCCAGTTGAGCGTCCGCCTGATCGTAGCTATCCAGCTTCATCAGCGCATTGCCCTTTTTGACCTGATCGCCGGTCTTGACCATGATCCCGGCCACTGAGCCGCGGCCCTGGAACGCAAGATTGACCGATTGCATCGGCCGGATATGTCCTTCCGCAATCACCGCGCCTGAAGGTACAGCCGTGGGCGTAGCCGCTGTTGAAGCCGGTTGACTTCCACAGCTTGCCATCAGCAGGGCGACGATCAACAAAACGTAGATTGAAAATTTCTTATTCATCTTTCACCTTTCTTCACCATCTTCGAACATCAATGGCGAATTGGTAAGGGCACAGCAGAACAATGGATCAACTTTGTTGGCCTTTGTCTTGCTGTGCCCCTACTGTTATTCATAAGCCAGCACCTCGCGGATCGTCAACCGCGCGGCACTGCGGGCCGGCAGGATGCTTGCCACCACAGACAATACCAGAATCAATGCCAGCCAGATCAAATAGCCGGTAAAGGTAAACACGGTTTGGATGGGTGTTTGAAAGACTGCCAGGCTGACGATATAGGACAACAAATAGGTAAACGGGAAAGACAGGATGATCGCCAGGCCGAATGAGATCAAGCCGATCACCATGCCTTCCGCGATCACCGTTTGCATGATGATGCTGTCCACTGCGCCGATGGCGCGCATGATGCCGATCTCACGCGTGCGCTCGAGCACATTCATGCCCATTGTCCCGGCCAGGCCCATCGAGCCGACCGTGGCGGTCAGGAGCGCCATAATGAGCAAAAACGTCACCAGGGTGTCGAGGCTTTGGGAGGCGGTATCCAGCGAAGCCAGCCCCGCCTGCGACTGGAGAACATCGAAGCCCTTGGCGCGGAAATAATGATCGAGCGTTTCCGCCATTTTATCCTGAGAGGCGCGGTCATGTTGAGTGGTTTCGATGCGAAACAACACGGCTTGATTGGCCAGATCATTGACCTGCGAAATATATTCGAGCGGCGCATAGGCCAGAATACCCTCCTGCCCGACGAACTGGAAAATGCCGACCACCTGCCATTGTTCCTTACGCCCGTTGATCTTCAGGGGCATGAAATCTCCCGCCTTCAAATTTGGGAAATCTGAAAGAGCCGATTCGCTGATGGCGAGCTTGCGTTCATC
>Ga0182027_10001518_pt1 | contig 38635 bp, 34 predicted proteins | sample 712E1DmetaG_FD_121300 | JGI IMG/M metagenome (GOLD analysis project Ga0182027, IMG submission 121300) | Permafrost microbial communities from Stordalen Mire, Sweden - 712E1D metaG (Illumina Assembly) | ecosystem: Environmental > Terrestrial > Soil > Wetlands > Permafrost | place: Sweden...
AAGGAGGTATCGCCGGAGTTTCTGGCGCGGCAAAAGCAGCTCGTTGCGCAGCACGTGGAAAAGGCCGACATCGTAATCACCACCGCCCAGGTTTCGGGCAAAAAGGCGCCCGTGCTTGTCACACTGGATACGGTGCAGCGCATGCGACCGGGGTCGGTGATCGTCGACATGGCCGTGGAACAGGGCGGCAACTGCGAAGGCAGCGAACTTGACAAAGTGGTTGTGAAGCACGGCGTCACCATCATTGGAGAATCGAACCTCCCGGGACTTCTTCCGCGTACGGCAAGCGACCTCTATGCACGCAACGCGGAAGCATTCCTTACCCATGTGGCAACAAAAGACGGGTTTGCCTGGGATATGTCGGATGAAATCACAAAGGGGTCGCTTATTACGCACCAGGGCAAAGCGGTGCATCCGGGTTGCGAACCCGCAAAGCCCTGAAGTAAAACCGCCGCGCACAAGGAGAGGCAACAGTGGAACAGCTTATCGCCTTTGCAGGGTCAAACATCCAGATGGTTTACATCCTGATACTCTCGGTTTTCCTGGGAGTTGTGGTAATAGGGGGCGTGCCGAGCGTACTGCACACGCCGCTCATGTCGGGAGCCAACGCCATACACGGCGTGGTCGTTGTGGGCGCCATCATCGTGGTGCTCAAAACCGATTCGACAAATTATGCAGCTCTGTGCCTGGGGTTCCTCGCCGTGGTGCTCGGAACCCTCAACGTGGTCGGCGGATTCGCGGTTACGGATAGGATGCTGGAAATGTTTAGACCCAAGAAGCGGCGCGCGCCATGATGCATTCAGACGGCTACGTGCTTGACTTTTGTTACCTTGTCTCTTCGGTGACGTTTATTGCCGGCCTCAGGATGATGAGCAGCCCGAAAACCGCGCGAAACGGCAACCTCATAGCGGCGGCCGGAATGTTGCTCGCGGTTGCCGCCACGCTGCTTTTGTTCGGCGACTTTGCCTCGCGTGAGGTGGTGAAACTCGCGATCATCGGAGCAGGCATTTCTCTGGGCGGCGCCGCAGGCTGGATCGTTGCGCGCTCGGTAAAAATGACTGCCATGCCGCAACTGGTATCGCTCTTTAACGGCATGGGCGGAGGCTGCGCCGCCCTCATCGGCCTCTTGGAATTCGGCCACAAAGGCGGCGACGCCGCGGCGCGCTCGGTTGTCGCGGCAGGAATGATCATCGGAGGCGTGTCCTTTGCAGGCAGCATCATCGCGTTCCTTAAGCTGAGCGGCGTCATCAAGCGTCCTTTCCGCATGCCCGGTTACAACATTGTCAATGGAGCCGTGCTCGCCGGCGTGCTGGTTGCGGCGGGACTGGCAGTGGTGGCGGCCACCAGCGCTCCGGCATATATCGCGCTTGCCGTTGCCGTGCTGTATGGCGTGCTGTTCGTGCTGCCGATCGGAGGCGCCGACATGCCGGTGGTGATTTCGCTTCTCAATTCGTTCACGGGCCTGGCGGTGGCGTTTTCGGGCCTCGGCTACAACAACCAGGCGATGCTTACGGGCGGCGTTCTGGTGGGAGCGGCCGGTACCTTCCTCACCATTATTATGTGTAAAGCGATGAACAGGTCGCTTGTGAACGTCGTGTTCGGCGCGTTCGGCACTCCGGTCGCCGCTGCCGCGGCAGGCGCGTCCATCAAGGGTTCGGTGAAGGACATTTCCGTTTCCGATGCCGCAGTCCTTCTGAACTACGCATCAAAAGTGATTATCGTCCCCGGATACGGGCTGGCCGTTGCCCAGGCCCAGCACGTTGTGCATGAACTCGAAACCGCGCTGGCGGCAAAAGGCGTGAGCGTCTCCTACGCCATTCACCCGGTGGCGGGACGCATGCCCGGGCACATGAACGTGCTTTTGGCCGAAGCAAACGTGGACTACGACAAGCTTCTGGACATGGAGAGCGCAAATCCGCAATTTGCGACAACCGACGTTGTCCTGGTGGTAGGCGCAAACGACGTGGTCAATCCCGCAGCCAAGAACACCGCATCCTCCCCCATTTACGGAATGCCGATTTTGGATGTCGAAAGCGCCCGCAATATCATTATTGTCAAGCGCAGCATGAATGCGGGATATGCGGGCATCGAAAACGAACTCTTCTACAATGCCAAGGCAAGCATGCTGTTCGGCGATGCAAAGGAAGTGCTTACCGGACTGATTGCGGAACTGAAGAAGATGTGAGCCGAATCAAGGAGAGACTGCTGTCTGCAAGACGATGTCCGCACTAAAACACCTCTGCAAATCCCGGTCGAAATACCTCCACACGCCCGTTCTCGCCGCTTTGCGCCGCCATAATTTCCGAATGACGGCGGAGCGAATCGTATTTTCCAAGACAGCCGGGTTCAATTTTTGAATGACGCCGGCGCTGCCGACCAATGCACGGAAACGTGACCGGGGCAAACCATGCTCTCCGATGATGACCTGAAGGTGATCCTGAGCTATCTGTCGGCGATTGCCGGCCGGACGGTCCGATCGGTCGATGATGTTCTGTCCATGGGAACGGATCAGTTCCTTGACTTGACGGAGAAGATCCCGGATGAAGCGCTTCCCATAATTATCTCCCTGTTCAAGAGCAGTCTGCGCGGCCGGGAATTGTTCCATACGCTCACCGGAGATCTCGACGAGGCGACCGGGAAGAAAACGCAAGCATTCCTCAAGCGTTACATGGACCTTGTGCTTGCGCAGGAAAACACAAACGGGACTTTCAATCCGCTGCTTGTCTACCTGTCGTCCGGGTGTTTCGACGACCTTGCATTTGTCCAGTCTCGCCAATCATTTTTTCTTCGACAGACCATCGATACGATCAACGAATTTCTCAAAACTGCGTGCCGGTGTACGGATATGTTTGGTCCCGGCCAGCAAGAGGAAGCCTGGATATGGTTCTGGAATTATCTGCTCAGGAGATGAGCGCGCTCCGGGGAAGCGGCGCACGCACGGGTGAATCCACCGAAAGCGGCACGCTCACGGAGGTTCGGCTCAGCAGCAAGGTGGTGCTGTTCGACGACGAGGAGCACTCATACGATTACGTGGTGGAGTTGCTGACTCACTGTTGCGAAATGAGCAGAGACGAGGCATTTCGCTGCGCCTTCGAAGTCGACATGACGGGCCGAACAATCGTCTTCCACGGCGATTTTGACGAATGCAAGACGGTGTGCGGTAAGATCCTCACCTATGGCCCCGACCACCGACTTCCCCGGAGCATGGGCTCAATGAATGCCGAAGTGCAGCACTAGCGGTCGATAGCAATTCTTATAACCCTCATCTCAAGGCAAACGTAATGAAGCACCCTCCTCAGAAACAATGTTTTGACCGGGATTACTATACGCGGTTTTACCTGAATTGCGATACGCGAATACGGGACGAAAAGCACATTCCCGAACTTGCCGATTTTGTTTTCGGCTATCTGCGCCACCTGCATCTGCCCGTACGAACGGTTCTGGATGTGGGTTGCGGGCTCGGGGAATGGAAAACTGCCCTGTCGAATCGCTTTCCAAAGGCTCGTTTCCAGGGCATCGAAGGCAGCGATTACCTGTGCCGGGAGTTCGGGTGGAAGAAAGGCTCGGCGGTTGATTTCAGGCTATCCAAGACATATGATTTCGTCATATGTCAAAGCGTCCTGCAATACCTGAATGATCGCGACGCAAAAAGGGCGCTTGGAAACCTTGCGCGTCATTGTCATGGCGCGCTCTACCTGGAAGTGGTGACAACAAAGGATTGGCGCCGCCATTGCGACAAGAAAGCGACGGACGGTATGATCCATTTGCGGTCCGGATCATGGTACCGAAAAGAATTGCGGCGCTATTTCCGGACCATCGGCGGCGGGCTGTTCCTTGCCAGGAAAGCGCCGGTGGTATTATGGGAGCTGGAAGAAAATTGACCAGCGCCTGCACGGCAACGCTTGCTGTTTCGAAAAAGCCATTGCTTTCAGGCGCAATTAAATATGTATTGAAATGTAGCAATTAATGAGTTATAATACATAATATGAACACGATATCATACTCTCCTTTGCAGCTTCGGGAACTATTTCATCTTGAGGTACTCCGCCGGCTGGCGCAAAAGCTAAAGCCTGGGCACTATGCCCTCAAAGGCGGAGTGAACATGCGCTTCTTTTTCGGAAGCCCCCGATACTCGGAAGACATGGACCTTGACGCGCAGATAGTAGCCGGCCATGCCTTGCGCGATGTGGTAATGGCGATAGTAACTTCGCCGTCTTTGCAGGAGGCACTTGCGTCATTCGGCGTAAGGAGCATTGTCGCTCCTGATATTGGAAAAGCAAAGCAGACGGAGACAACTCAGCGGTTCAAGATTCATCTCATAACTTCGTCAGGCGAGGACATGTTTACAAAAATCGAGTTTTCACGCCGCGGAATCAAGGCTGGCGTTGCCGTCGAAACCGTGCGAGCCGACATCCTGAAGGCACTGCGACTGCCGCCGCTCATGTGCCCTCACTACGGGGCTGAAGCCGCCATGCTGCAGAAAATTGACGCCATCGCCGGCCGAACCGTGACCCAGGCCCGCGATATTTTCGACTTATTTCTTCTTACCACTCAGGCAAGGCTTTCCAAAAAGCTCCTGAATAGGAAAGACTCTGACATTCTAGCCAAAGCAACAAAGAATGTCTACCGTGTTGAATTCGACCAGTTCAGGGATACGGTTATCCCCTATTTTCCCGAAGCCGATCGCGCTTTGTACAATGATTCCAGCAGATGGGATGAAATCCGGCTGACCGTCTCCCGCTGCATGGAAGAGCTGGTATGAGCCGCGAACCGATTCTTAAATATGTCAAGAAACTCGGGAGCGCGGTCTTTACGACTCGTGAGATCTATGCTGTTTCGGGCAAGTCACTGTCAGGCGTAGTGCAGGGGTTAAGCCATCTTATCAAGCAGGGTGCGCTGGTCAAGATACGCCGGGGAGTATGGGCCGAATCGTCTCCGGACCCGATAAGTCCGTTCCGAATCATTCCTTTTCTGCCTTCAGGACAACGGACCTACCTTTCCTTTCTTTCGGCACTGCATCTTCACGGCATCATTGGACAGATACCTCAAACCATTTCCTGCGCATCTTTAGCCCATACCCATGTCTACAAGACGGCAGTCGGCACTTTTTCAATGCACCGGATCTCACCTGATTTTTTTTTCGGATTCGACTGGTACAAACAGACCGGAGACTTTCTCGTCGCAGCTCCCGAAAAAGCGTTTCTTGACTGCCTCTACCTTTCGGGGAGAAAAGGGAATCAATTCAAGCATTTCCCGGAACTTGATTTCCCGCACTCATTCAGCTTTACAAAGGCACGAAAATGGGCAGGAATGATAAAAGACCAGCGGTTGCGAGGATTTGTTTTGGAGAGACTGCGGGCCTTTCGAAAATAGGCCGGCCAAGAGCACGTCCAGCGTCTTGATCCCGCTGCCCGACGTTTCGACCGCCTGGAAAGTTCCGATTCCAGATTCTGCCCCAGCATTGTCGCCGCAAAATCCTGGCGGCCAGTGTTCAATCACTAAACATTACCTTCTTCTCCAAAATTCCCTGCCCATAGGTCGAGATGTACACGCCGCACTTCCTGACCGACATTTTGTCAACACATCGGCCGGACAGATCGTAAAGCCTCATTGACGAAGACGCCTTGCCAGAAACAACTGTCTTTGATCGAATCGGGGACTTTGTTCCGCCAGTGAGCCTTGGCCCGACAAAGACAATTGAATCTTTGGCACCCTTATTGGGAATAAAGGTCGCTTTGAGAATGCATTGGTCGCTTGCGATTGGGTTATTAACACCGACGCAGTAGAGACAATTCCCCACCACGGCCCGAATAAGGACCAGAGAACCCTTCGGAGGAATTGACAATGGGGTAGCCAATCTCGACAAGAAAGTTGAATCGTGGTTTCCGACAATGTAACTGGAATTCATACGCCCGCTGGCGCTGTCGGTGAATCCGATTTGGTAGCACTCAACTGTCGGCGACAGTTTCTTGATGATAACAGTATCGATGGAAATGGAATCTACGGCACTTGTGTTCTTGATCGTAAATCGCGCCCCGGTGTCGACGGAGAAATTTGAGGCTGTATTAACGACAGACGGAGTTATCTCGACTGCCCAGCATTGCCAGGTGAGGGCCAAAAAAACGAAAGGGCAAAGGCAACTTCTTTTCATGATCGCACCTCAGGATTGAAGGGGTATCATCTTCACCTTACATAATATACTGTCAATCCCATCCTTTACAAGCCCCTGCGACAGAAAGTGTTTTCTGTCAGAAACCACCCGCTCCCTGCCGGGCGTATAAAACAAACAAGGCATCCTTTCGGATGCCTTGTTTGCCGGACCAATAAAGAAAAACCTATCGTACCAGCAGAACCTGCCTCACAAAGTGTCCGCCGTCCACGTCAAGACGGACGAAACAAATCCCGTTGCTCAATTCCTGATCCTATCATAATACAGGGCACATTCGCCGATTTTTGGCGGAATACTTGCCTCTTTTGTCGCCCTACTGCATGCGATCCTCAGTATGTACCCCGATATGTATATTGAATATTTGTAACGACCGGGAAACGGATACAATTCTCCCGAATGGATTGCCGCAGGATGCTCAACCTTCATTTTGCCCCCTCCGCCAACCTTTTGGTCCCCGAGCTGCTCAGGCGAATTCGTTCCGTATGGACCGACCCCTTTTGCCCGCCCAAGCTCCTTGTGCCAAGCCCTGCACTTGGCAAATGGCTGCATCTCCGTCTGGCCGATTGCGATACCCCGGATGAAAACGGACATTCTCTTGCATTGGGGTGTACCGCCAACCTTGAGATGCTCACGCTTGAACGCTTCCTGTGGGACGTACTTGCGCCATCGGAAGACATGCGGCGCATGGATGTGGCGGTGATGCGGCAGGTGATTTGCGCATTATTGACGCCCGGCTTGATTTCGGAGAGCCCTTACAAATCCGTCAGGGCATACCTTATAAAACCGGATATTACGATTGACCCGGTCAAACGAATTCAACTGGCGTCCAGGATTGCACGCCAGTTCCAGGAATATGAATTCAACCGACCAAGCGTATGGGACGAAGCTATCCGCAGATGGCGGCTCGACGGTATTGACGCGACATGGCTCAAGAACCGGATGTATTCCGGCGACGACACCGGAAATGAGCTCTGGCAGAAAGACCTCTACTGCAGAACGCTCAAACATTTCGACCGTGGCGGCGCATCCGATACGATCCGCCATATTTCTCTACCTCACCTCTATCGGCTCCGGCGCGAAAAGGGAATGGGAAACGGTACAGCATGGACAGTGTCTCCGGACAACATTTTCCTTTTCGGGGTATCAAAAGTCAGCCATTTTCACCGGAATACGCTCGTGGAAATTTCCCAGATGCCCGGGATGGAAATGCATGTGTTTCTTACCAATCCCTGCGCAGAATTCTGGGAGGATGTTGACACACGGCGAAACCGCGGCAGACTCCGCCGGGCCTGGAGAAGCGATTCCGGAAAAGAGGACGCAGGTATTGCTCCCCGAAGTCCGGATGATTACAGGAAGGAGGAACTGGGTGATATCGCGCAACCTCCGCCCTCCCGCGACCATTCGCTGCTCGAACTGTGGGGAAATGCGGGCAAAGCGAACATCTTTCTCTGGTGTGCGAGGGCGCAGTGGAATTTCGAATATTATAGTCCCGGCTGGGTGGAAACAGAAGACAATCCCGGCTCATTGCTCAAAGCAATCCAGTATTCGCTGCTGCGATGCCGCGATGAACTCGCGTGCGCCCAAAAGGCCGACGCGTCACTTCTGGTGCTTGCCTGCGCCGATCCGGCGCGCGAAGTTGAGGAACTGCGGGAGCAGATCCTCGACCTGGTGAAAAGCAACATTGTCCAGCATTTGAATGACATCGTTGTCTATCTTCCCGACCCCGGCGCCTATGTGTCGCATGTCCACCGGGTTTTCGGATCACTACCGCCCAGTGACCCCGGATACATTCCCTACTCGGTACTGGCAGCGCCGGGCAGCGACAGCCTTTTTGCGCAGGGTATGCGCACGCTCCTGGAAATTCTCGAAGGACGTTTTGACCGGGCCCACATTTTCGCTCTCCTGCGCAACCCGATCGTTCAATGCACGAGGAAGATTTCTCCCGAAGATGTTGTCGTCTGGGAAGGATGGGCGGAAGAACTCGGCATCTTCCGCGGCTACAACCGCCAGCACCGCCGGCACATGGGTGATCTCGGGCAAACCGTTACCGATGCCCACACCTTCGAATTCGGCATGGCACGGTTGCTTATCGGTAATCTGGCGGCGGGTCCGGTTGACATGAAGTACCGGATGCTTGCTGCCGACGGTGAACCGCCGGCAGTGCCCATTCCCGCGTTCCGGGATTTCGACACCTCCGACGCCGACAGCGTCGAAGCCTTCTGCAGCCTGGTGGAAGACCTTTACAAAACCGCCGAGTTGCTGATCGCGCAGACATCGTTGTCCGCATCCGTTGATATCATCATCGCTCTGGTGTGGGACTGGTTTGGTACTGTTCCGGACGACAAAACAGGAACCATGACTGCCGAAGGCAGGGTACGCAATGACTTTCTCGAAGCGATTCCAGCAATCAAGGTGCAGGACGAGATTGCGAATCGCGGAGAAGAGGCCGGGCTCAAGGAATTTCTTGCTTTGGTGAGCGAGTGTCTGCCCGAGGAACTTCCCGCAGGATCACGGGCATGGACCGGCGGCATCACGTTTGCCCCCCTGCGGCCGGCAATGATAGTTCCACACAAGGTGATCTTCGCGCTGGGACTTGACGCAGCGGCATTTCCCGGAACAAACGACAAACCCGGATGGGACCTGCTGTCTCAAAAACGCATTGTGGGAGATTCCGACCCTGTTCGCGATAACCGCTTTGCGTTCCTCGAACTGCTGCACGCGGCGCAGGAACGCCTCGTTCTCTCTTTCCGCGCACGCAACATGCAGAAAGAAGAGGAACTGCAGCCGTCAAGCGTCGTCCTTGAGCTGGAGTCGTATCTCAAGGGTCAGGGATTGACTGCGCAACCAGGCGCCTCGCATGAGGATCGCTGCGCGATACGGCGCGACATCCCCTGGATTGTCCGCGAGTCCCTGGAGGAACTTTCGACAACAGAACGCTCCCTGGGAAGCTGGGACCCTTCCGAAGTTCGCCTTGCCCGCATTGAGCGGCAGGCCGGGGCGCATAAAGCAAAGCACCGCTACGGAACCGATGTCGCGACAAAGGAGAATGCCGCGCAGAATCGTCTGTGCACAACCATAGATAACCTGCGCGCGTTTTTTGCCAACCCGCTTGAATACCATCTGTCAAGAACGCTGGGCATCGAGATCGACCGGCAGCCGGCCACCATGGGCGCTACCGACGAACCGCTGCGGTCGGGTCCGCTGGAAATGTCCATTTTGCAGAAAGCAATCTGGACCGAATTGCTTCTGCTGGTTTTCCCGGAGGATCAAAAGGACGCCTGTGCCGACCCGGCCTTCCTTGGCGACAAGGCGGAAAAAGTCGCCCGGGAGGTTCACGCCCGGTACGTTGTGAATGGCGGCTCACCCGAGGCCCAGCTTTGCACAATGGAGGAGCGGTACCTGATCAACTGGGCGCGCGATTGCGCGGCCGCCACTCTGGATTTGCGCACCACGTTCGGCAGCCATACACTGGTTCGGAACGTCAACGTGTCGCTTAAGCGGCCGGGGGTGGCCGGTCAATTGACGGTTGACATGGGAACCGGCAGTAAATGCCTTGTTGAGTGCAGGCACCCGCTGGCGCTGGTGCCGCGCAGCGACGCGGGAGAGATCGGTATACTCGGCATCAAGAAAGAAGGGAAAGCGTACGAAAATCCGGACCTCTGGCTTGCAGGAGTCCTACAATGGCTCGCCGATAGGAAAAGCAACTCGTCTCACACCATCTCTCTTGTCCAGTTGAACCGCGGGGATGGGAAGACGACGTTTGCCAGAATGAAAAAGCAATGCGACGGCGGCCACGACGTGGAACACTGGCTTCGCGGCTTGATCCGGTTGATGCTGATCGAGCGCTGCTGCGATCACCTCCCATTCGCAATAGTCCAAAAACTGTGCGAAAGGGGCAACGACAATAAACTCGATTTGACCAAATTGACCAGAGAGAACATCGAGGACCAACTCGCCAGGGAACATCCCCCCTATCATTGCTACCTGGAGGCCTTTACGCTCGTGGATGCGCGCATCCCGGAGGTAAGCAACGAAGAATTGCAAAGCCGCGCACGTGCACGCTTCGAGCCGATGCTGGAGGGTTGGATCCATGAGTAACATCATCATCGTTGCGAAGCCGGAGGATATCAACCTCGGCCGCCACGGCGTGATCGAAGCCCACGCGGGTACGGGGAAGACCTACACCATAGTGGAAATGGTGCTGAGGATTCTCGAACAGACCGTTACGGACGAGAAGCATGCCGAACGCTACGTGCACATTCGGGAAGTTCTGCTGGTCACCTTCACGGAAAAAGCCGCCGGAGATCTCAAGAAACGAATCCGGGAAGGACTGGAGAACCGCATACAGACGTTTCACAAGGACGGCGCGGACACCGGTGCCGAATTGAGGAAGCACCTCGAAGACTGCCTCAATAACATCCACGAGTCCTTTATCGGCACCATCCACGGAGTGTGCCTGCGTCTGCTCCAGACGTGGCCGTTCGAAACCGGTGTGCATTTCAAGACGGAGATAGCGGATGACTCCGAAGGGCTGGTAGAGGCGCTGCGGGAATCGATGCGTACCGACTGGCAGGACCCGGATAACAAGATTATCTGGGCGCTGGAGCGCATGCAGGAACAGGGAATGCAGCTAGAGGAAAAGCACTTCACCCTTGTCACCAAGATTGCGGACAAACTGCTTGACAAAGACAATATAGTTCTTGACAGGAGAACATGCGGGAATTTCAGGTTGACAGACCTCGTGCAACTATTTGAAAAGGAATGCAGCGCTTCCCTTCCCGAATTCATGGGCTCTGTAGAGAAGCTCCAAAGATTCCTCGACGGCTTTGCTCCCCCCGATGCTTTTCATGAGAATGCAAAAATCGCCATCACCTCTGTCAAAGCCTGGGCAGAACAAATCATTGCCGGAACACTGCCGCTTGATGTAAAGACCGTGGCCTCTCTTTCCAAATACAAAAAGCCTGACAAAAATGGAGTATTGAGATCCACCAACATCTGTGACGCCGTGTTTAAGAAAACAAGGCCCGGCAACGAACTGGACTGTTTATTGCAGTTAGTGCAGAGTCACCGGTATATCACTTCATTATGCACAATCCACAACGCCCTTTGCCTCACCCTCCTCTGTGACGCCGCAGAACTTCTCCGCGACCGGTGGATCCGTACAAAACAGGAAGAAGGTCTGATCTCTTTTCAGGACATGCTGCGCCTGATGCACAACGCGGTAACCGGCAATCCCGTGTTCTGCGCCAAACTTCGCCAGCGGCTGCGCTTCGGAATCATTGACGAGTTTCAGGACACAAGCATACTGCAATGGGGAATTTTCAACCGGATATTCTTGGAAACGCCGGATCAAGATGGTCCGCGGCTCTTTATCGTCGGCGATCCCAAACAGTCGATTTACTCATTCCAGGGCGCCGATGTGCAGAGCTATCTTGATGCAAAAAGCGCCATTAAAAAAAAGAAAGGTCAGGTGTACGGCCTGATAAACAACTACCGCTCCGTTCCCGAAATTATTGACGGATGCAATACAATTTTCAAAAGGGATACGGACGGCTCAGACTGGTTTGCTTTTGACGAAACTGCTGCGGAAGAGGAAAAAATATCGTATCCTTCCGAAGGTGAAGGGGGCGCACTCGCGCAGGCTCCGGCAGAGCGCACGCACAAGCCCAACCACCGGTTGCAGGACAAGCCGGTGCAAATCATGGGTCTTACGGGAAACGCAGCCCAACGCGGTTCCACCATGGCCGCATGGGCAAGTACGGTCATCAGATCCCTTAAGGGAAAAACCATTTCGATTCCGAAAGGAACGGATTGGACCGATACCACGCTCGATTACAAGGATTTTGCGGTCATCGTTGAATCCCATACGCTTGCCGGATTCTTTCTGGAACAATTCCAGGCGGACGGCATCCCTGCTGTCAAGTACAAGATGGAAGGCGTGTTCCAATCGCCCATGGCGCTGGACCTGCATGCGCTGCTTCGCGCGATCACCCGCCCCACCGGCGAGAGGGCACCCCGGCTCGCCGCTCTGCTTACCCGGTTCTTTAATCGCCACCCGGGCACGGTCGATCCGGAAAAGGACCTTGAACCCTGTTCGAATCCCTACGGGCATTGCAAACAGGGCGGCGCCTGCATCTCCCATGCATTGGAGGAATGGACCTTTCTCACGTCAAAGCATCTCTGGTCCCGGCTTTTTGAGAGCATTCTGGAACGCACTTCGATACGCGAGCGGCTCATCCGCCTTGCCGACGGGCAACGCCATCTGGCCGATTTGCGGCAGGTGAGCGACTATTGCATCGAAAAACTGTACCGCGGCAACGTGAGTCTCGAACAGCTTGTGGAGCATCTGGGCCGGTTGCTTGCGGAAGAAGAATCAGCGGGCCAGGACAAAAACCTGTTTATGCTTTCAACAGACAAATCGAGTGTGCGGGTGCTTACCATGCATGCCGCAAAGGGGCTGGAGTTTCCCGTTGTCTTCGTGGCAACCCTGGGTTCCAGAAATGTTCGCAGCGGAGCGAGTGCGCTCTCCTGGGTTGGAGACGATCGAAAGAGTCATGTTGTCCCCTATTTGAAAATTGAAGAAACAAGAATTCCTTCGGCCGGACAAATCACGCCTCATGACAGAATCCTGACCCAGGCACTGCGAGAGCGCAGGCGCCTTCTTTATGTTGCGCTCACCCGGGCGCAGGCAATGCTGTTTGTGCCCGCACACCTCAAGGAATTAAGAAGGAGCGGCAACAGCGATCCCGCCGGATACGAACTCCTTGACAACAAACAAAAACCCGACACCGACCTCACCCCGCGCCTTCTCCGGCTGTTCGATAATACAGGTGCCGACGGGATGAATATCACGCTGTTTGATTATAAGCGCTGGAACGGCGGCGCCGCCCAAGCGACCAATGAGACCGACGACCATCTTGACCCTACATGGACAATGCCGTCCGAAGCCCGAAAGGCTTCGGACGGCATCGCAAAACAGATTCAGGCGCTCAACCTGCACGGTCGAATCTGTAGGCAGACAAGTTATTCGGAGCTCAGCCGCGAAGCCGATTCCGACCGGGCCATTGACCACAGCGATGAAGGAAACGAAGCCCCTGGAGACAAGAACAGGCAGCGCCCACTCCTTCCGGGCGGCGCACAGACCGGAGATGCGCTTCATCTGGCACTCGAGGAAATCGTGAGCGCGGAGGACATCAAGACGATGCTGAGCGACAGGCATTCCGTTAATTCCATCGTCGAAAAGTATCTGGGCCGCAACGGGGTTCTCAATGGCCTTCGTTATGAAACCGAACGGAAAAAGGCTATTGACGCCGGTGTTGATTATGTCAATGGCGCGTTGACAACGTCCCTGCCGCTGCCCGAAGGGGGGTCAGTTGCAATCGGCGACCTTGCACGCTCGGCTCGTATTCCCGAAATGGAGTTCTTCCTCGGCGTTTCTCCGCACTGGGTTCACGGGTTTATGGACTTGGTATTCCGCCTAGAAAACAAAGATGCGGAACACCCATGGCACTATTTCGTGCTGGACTGGAAAAGCGACCAACTCGATGTGTTCGACCGGCAGAGTGTACAAGCCTGCATCGAGGAGCGCCATTACGACCTTCAGTCGAAAATCTACTGCCATGCGCTCAATGCCTATCTCAAAGGATTGCTGGGAGACGTCTATGATCCGGGCAAAAACTTTGGAGGGGCTTTGTATGTTTTTCTGAGAAGTTTTGACACCAGGCTGCCCGAGGGTCTGTGCCATGCATGGACACGGCCGGCGAATCCGGAAGAAGACTCGAAGTTTACAAGAGACCAATTACGCCAGCTAATCATCAAAAGCTCCGGCCGCGCTTGACATAAGTGGAGATACACGATGGAACTGCTTGAATCTCTGGAAAAATATCTTGTTGAAACAGCACAGATTCACCCGCTGGCACAGCGTCAGGCGAGGCTGCTGTGCCGCTCCGTTGCGGATAAAGACCTTCACACAGAATCGCAGATCTTCCTGCTTCTCAACCTGGCCGCTCTCAACCTGGGAGCGCCTCGTGCGCCAAGAGCTTTTCTTCTCAGGCCGCTCGCGGAAGAATTCGTGAAGCGGCATACCGAGGTATACGAAAAGGAACATCCCGGCAGCAGTCCCGCATGGAAAGAGATAATCACCGGTACGGATGCACGCACAACGGTCGCGGCTGCGGTGGATGAAGCATTGCGAAATCCCCGGCGTTATGCGCCATTGACAGGACAGGAACCTCAGGACGAAAACGGCCGGTATCCGCTCCTGATTATCGGGGATCGGCAGAATTGCTGCGCGGGATTTTCACGATACTGGCGCGCAGCCGCCTCCCTGGAAAAGGACCTTTGCAACCGATTGCTGCAGCCGCCTTCGGCGCTATCGGATGAAAAAGCCGCACAGGCAATACACGATGTGTTCGCAACCGATTCCGTTCTCGATGGCAACAAAACGTTTCACTATCGCCAGGTCACGGCTGCGGCGCTTGCGCTCCGCACAAATTTTTTGATTGTTTCGGGGGGCCCGGGAACCGGTAAGACCAGAGTGGTTCTGCAGATTCTTCGAACACTCATGCATGCTTATGGAGAAATAGAGCCGGATCGCATAATCTTGTGCGCTCCCACCGGCCGGGCAAAAGCCAGGTTGGGTGAGAGCATTGATCAGGGGATAGCTTTACTGGAGAAGAAAGCCGCTTCCGACAATACCGTTGGCAGAGTGCGTGACCTGAGCTTAAGAAACCTTACTCGGAAGACCATCCACAGTCTGCTGGGCACCAGGCCCGACGGCAGCTCAAAATACCACAAGGGCAATTCTCTTCCTTACAAGGTCATTGTGGTGGACGAAGCAAGCATGGTTGACTTGCACATTTTTTCCGCGCTTGTAGATGCCGCTCCCCTGGATTGCCGGATGGTATTGGTGGGTGACATGCATCAACTGCCCTCGGTGGAAGCCGGCGCAGTGCTGGGCGACCTGACCGACCGCTTTGCCGGGCTAAGCGGATACCCTACCTTGACAAAGCACACGGCGGATTGGGTGCAAACAATTATCGGCAACATTCCTGTTGATAAAGCAAACAACAGCATGCCGTCACTTGTTCTATCAACGCCCAACATGATGCAAAAGGCCGGACGCCTGGCAGACCATGCAGTCATCCTCACTCACTCATACCGGTCGACAAAAGAGATCCTGGATGTGAGCGAGGAGGTGAACAACGGCGACGCCGACCGCGCCCTGTTGTCCATTACCGAAAACGATGACGCCCCCGTCGTGACGCTGGACACCGGCGAAGGGATTGGCCCGATCAAGAACTGGTTGAAGGAGTGGTATTCAAATGACAAGCTGGAACCGGTAAAAGCACTTCGGGGACTTGATCTTGACGCGGTCGATGATCCGCATCATCACGATCACGCAGCAACGGTTTCCAGGCTGAACAAGGCATTCGAGGTTTTTGATGCATCGCGCATTCTGACACTGGCCCACCAAGGACGGCGCGGACGGATTTCGATCAACGCGCTGACAGACAAATTACTGCGTCCCCAATTGGACGAAGGAAACAGAAAACATTTTTTCCATGGCCAGCACGTAGTTCTCGGGCAGAACCTCCATGACCTCGATTTGTACAATGGCGATACGGGCCTGGTGGTGGAATCAAAGAACGCAGGACGGAAAGTCGTATTTCGCCGCGGGGAAAGCTATTCGATGCATACTCTCGAACGTCTGACAGGGCTTGAGCCTGCGTTCGCAATGACCGTGCACAAGGCCCAGGGATCGGAATTCGACGCCGTGCTGCTGGTTTTGCCCGAGTTCAAAAGCCCGCTGCTTACCAGACAGGTTCTGTATACCGGCCTTACCAGGGCGAAGAAACGAATCCGTATCCTTGGGACCAGAGCGAACTTGCGGGAAGCAATTGACACACGTGAGGAACGGCCGGGCGGAGTTGAACTATGACAAGGTCAAGGTTTTTAGCAAATTCTTGGAGGTCCGCATGAAACAAGAGACCAAGGTGTGCGTTCTGGCCAGCACGAGCGCCGGCAACTGCACGGTACTATGGAACGACACCGTCTCCGTTCTTGTGGATTGCGGGACCGGCGTTTCCTACACCGAAGATGCGCTTGCGAACCTCGGGCTCTCCTTGCAAAGGCTCTCGGCTGTTTTTATCACCCATAGCCACGGGGACCATGTCAACGGCTGCACCCTTAAGAGACTGGCGGAGCACAGAGTTCCGATCTATTGCAATGTCAAGGTGGCCAAGGCGCTCAAGAATATCCATCCCTTCCTTCTGGATAAGGCCTGTCCGCTTTTCGCATTTTCAAAGGGGAACGGTCTCTGCGAGGGATTTTCGTTTACCTCATTCAGCGTGCCGCACGACTCCAGGGGCGGATGTTTCGGGTACTCTTTCTTTCTGCGACATTCGAGCGGAACGCACAAAATCAGCATTGCCACGGATATCGGATTTGCCGAGCCCGGCCTGATTCCTCTTTTCGCGGATTCGAACGTCATTATTATTGAATCGAACCACGATGTGACCATGCTGGCCGAATCATCCCGTCCGCAATGGCTCAAGGACCGTATCGTCAAAACCGGCCACTTGTCGAACGAACAATGCAGCGCATTCATTCAGGATGTCCTTGCCGCCTCAACAGAGCTTCCGGCCGCCATCGTGCTTGCGCATATCAGCCAGGAATGCAATACCAACATGCGGGCAAAAGGCTGCATGAACGACATGCTTGCCGCTGCAGACAGGAAGCACATAGCCGTGGTGGAGACATACAGGGAGAAGCCAAGTGTCGTGGTGTGCGTGGGCGCGTGATGGAGAACGGCATGACATTGGGCTCGATACAAAACCCTATTTGAAGGTTGACAATTTACGACAAAGTTAGAATAAGCTCAGAATGTTCTTTGCCATCCTTTTCGCCTGCTCCGCGTTTGCCCGTTTGGAAATGACGACGGAGTGAAGAACCCCGCAGCACCACGACTACGACTGCATACAACACTACAGGAGTAGACGCGACAGCGAACCTGCGGGGACCGCGATTACAACCGGATGTACGCCCCAGTGAGCAGCCTGCAATGCGCTCGCTTTGGGATTGAAGGACCCCGCAGCAAGCTGCGGGGACCACGCTACGGCTGAGAAATACGCCCGGAAGTAGCGGCGCAAGCCAATCCTTCCATCCCTATGGAAGAAGAAATATTTGTATTCGCTCGCTAACCCCGAAGCAAGCTTCGGGGACCGCGATTACAACCGGATGTACACCCCGGTGAGCAGCCTGCAATGCGCTCGCTTTGGGATTCAACACGAAACTATCATCTGCTCTCCGCAGCACAGGATGTCATGCGGGACAGCGCAACCGCATTCATCCACGACCTCTAACTGCAAGCCGCATTCCCTGCAGGAAAGTTTGGAACCTTTACTTATAGCTTTTTTCGATTTTGGGCGAGCCGCTTTTTTCGGTTTCTTGTTCATTGCAGAATCCCCTTTCTTGGTGAAAAGTTTGCCGAACATTTGTCTTTATCGGTTCACGATCATCCCTATCCCGACAATCTCAGTTCCATCGACCGACAACCTGGCGAAATACGGGCCGGCCGCCAGCCGGGGATTAATCGGCACACGGAAAGCTCCGGCGTCGCACATGCGCTGTACCGGTGTAGCAACAGCGCGGCCACGCTCATCGAAGATCTCAATCTTTACAAATGCAGCGCGAGGAATCCTAAACTCGGCCGCCGTCAGGGGAGCCGCGATCAGATGAACAGCTATTCCCGCGAACGTTTGTCCGGCACGTCCATACTGTCCGGTTTCTCTCACTGCCGACCCGCTTGCTTCGAATGAACCGACCATGCCAAGACCCGCATGCACGTCACACTGATAGTTGTACGTTCCCGTCACGGTTATCGCATAGAGGAACTTGGCTCCGGTAGCGTTGTGCCAGGTCGGGGCCCCGGCGGGAATCGTGGTAGAACTCAGCGGGTGCATGCCGAAATCTCCATCCCACTCGACCGTGTCTCCTACGGATGCCGAAAAAGTCTTGGGTGAATATGCATAACCAAGACTTCCGCCGAATTGAACCACATGAGTAGTTGACCAGTCATCCTTTGCAGCCAGCAAAAGAATCATGGCCGGAATGATTCCGAGAATCGGGAAGTTCGGGACACGATGTTTCATAAGATACCTCCTGTTTTGTACCCCTAAAACCAGGGATACGGAAAATTGAATAAGCGTTTGAGCATGAATCCAAATCTCAAATTATTGTCCAGGGTTCCCATCATTAAGTGCCGTGCATCGAAGAGTAAAGCACGCATCTGCGCCATCACTTACGCCAAAGAACCTATCGAACTTGTCTCTGCCGTCAATTCGGCCCAGAAACTGGTGTTGGATTTGTCCTTCAAGGCTAAAGGGGCGTGCGAGGGTGGGGCCATCCAGGTTTGGCAGGCTCCATTCCTCGTAGGCTAAAAGAGAAGAAGCCACAGAAAAGAAAATGGCGATCGCAAAAAGTGGTCGATTCATGAATCCCAGATTGTTGCAAAAGTTGTGCCGTATCGTATTTCTGCAGGTCAACCTCCAAGAAAAGCTGAACTTCCACAATAATTTTGAGTCAAAGGTGCAATGTCTGATCATAATAGGATAAGGCATCTCCACAATCAAGATTCGCAGATATGCCACACTACACTAGCGTAGAACGAGGTATGGAGTAACCCAAAATGCCTCCCTGCACGGGGTGTGCAAGGTCGAGCTCGGAGAAAGCGAAGATTTTTCTCCGGGCTCGATCTTTTCTTTTGGATTGGCACAAAAGTTGTATATTCATTACCAAAAAGGAGGTCCCATGACTGATAGAGAAGTAACGAGACGTGAGTTTATGAGGAATGCAGGAAGAACCGCCCTTGCGGCTGCAGTTGCAGTGCCCTTCATGAACCTGGAATCGAGCGCCTCAAGCGGCAAACCGCCTCTTCCCATGCAGCCTATTGACATGGATTTGACCAAACAGGAATTTGAGCCTCTTGCAAAGGTTGGCGGCGCCGTTAAAATCCCAAACCCGCATGATGCTCACAAGCCGATAATAGTAACGAGGACATCCGAAACCGAGGTGGCCGCTTTTTCGTCTAAATGTACCCACTTCGGGTGTGAAGTGCCGCTTCCCGATAATGATGTGATTACGTGTCAGTGCCATGGCTCAAAATTTGACGTAGGCGGAAAAGTCATCCATGGTCCGGCCAACAAACCGCTTAAGGCATTTGCAGCTACCCTGTCGGGCACGACCATTACAATAAAGGACATAGAGGCGTAGCCCTCGCAGCAGGGGAAAATGCGCCTTCCCGAAGCGAAAATCTTCGTCTCGACAAAGTGCTGGTAACTGAAAGTATTGGCAAAAACGGGAATCTCTTGTCATATTTGAGAATCGATTTTCTGGGGGAAAAACCGGCCATGTTGCGGAAACGCTGTGCCGGGTCTTGCTATGCAACTCCATGCATTGAATTCAATTCATATGTGGCAAGCCATAAACCCTCGCTACTATTTTCATTCCGACTCGACGAAATCGGAAGTAGGTGATCCTGCCACGGAACGTCCCATGATTTCACCTTTGAGCCTCGCCCACATCCGGCTTCCCTTTTCCTGTTTTCTGCTCTCCCGTGGTTGGGCTTCTGATGCTTGGTTTCTGATAGCAACTGCGGCTGCCGCGATTTATTTCATTCGATGGCTTGCGCACGCCTGGAACGACGAATCACGGGCAGACAATACGCATGTAATGCGTCTGTGCATGCTCGCATCAAGCGGGCTCACCGTTTTCGGCGTTGCGGTATTGTTTCCGGGGAACAGCTAACAAAGGGGAAGGACGATCATGAAAGAACTGGTCCGGTGCAAGTCCTGCGGGTACATCATGGAAAAGGGAAAACTGCGCGGTAAATGCCCTGCCTGCGGCGTTCCCGATAAGATGTTCGAGCCGTATTCGGAAAGAATCGCCCCTATGCGAAAATTGATCCTGTCGCTCGACGTGCACCCGATGCTCGTGCATTTTCCGCAGGCCTTTGTCACAACGGTACTCGTGCTTTCCCTTCTCGCAATGGTCGTGCACGGTCGGGTCCGGGACCTCATCGTTTGCGCCGACATTGTATTGGGAATCGCGCTCCCCATCGCAGTCCTGCTTGCCTTTTGCGCAGGCCTTCTCGACGGCAAAATCCGTTTCCGCCGCGTCACCACGCCGCTTCTGGTAAGAAAGATTGTTTTCGGGTCTCTGTTCTTCCTGCTTTCATGCGGCATCGTTGCAATGGTGCTGGCATTACCTCTCAATGCATTTTCCACGTTTGCAAGCATTGCCGGCCTGAGCCTTGTCGCTCTTGCCTGCGCCGTCTACCTTGGCTTGATGGGCGTCGGCCTTCTTAATTCTAAATTTCCGGGATAGCGACGAGCCGGCGCCCGGAGCGATCGTTCTGCGGAAACATTCGTCCACCCCAAAAAGAAGGCAGTTTGTCATGAAGACTCATCTGATCCGGTTTCTGGAAGCGGCTCTCGTCGTTGCCTGCATGAGCGCTACGATTGCGGCAGGCGGAAACGTCACAAAGACCGTGACTGTTGACAGCATGCGCATTGAATTGCACGTGCTGCCTGCGGAACCGTTCTTCACAGCCGGCGAGGTTGCCGCGCAGCACGCCTCCCAGGGAATGCTTGTCATGGGCGGCGCCGCGCCTGCAGCGCCCGATGCGCAAAGTCGACCGAACCATCACCTTGTCGTGCACGTGTTCAACGCGAAAACAGGCGCGGCCGTCACGGACGCCGTGGTGATCATGAATTTTAGGCCGCTGGACGATAAGGGCAAACCCTCCGGCGCGTCCGTGAACGTGCCTGTGGTGGTGATGCAGGCAATCGGGAAAGGCGCTCAATCGACCCATTACGGAAACAACGTGTTTATGGCGGCGGGGTCGTACGCCGTCAATGTCACGGTCAACGGCAAACCCGCCCATTTCAAGGCAACCGTGGCCGGGAGCGACAGTGACATGAAGCACGAAATGCACATGTGAGTGAAGCGGAACACCGGGGTGCAATAACCAAGACGCAGGTTTTCAATTCGGGTTCAGCACGCCGCTCCCGATGATCAGAAGGAAAACAATCCCCTGATAAATATAGAGCGACCGGAGCAGCGGGGCAACCCCTGTTGTTTGCCTCACTCGAACCAACCTCGCGCAGGAAAAGGTCAGGAACAGGACGCTGGCTGCAATAAGCACGGCGGTTGCAACCCACCCGGAAACGATACGAACCGCGAGAAGGCCAAGCGCGCCGCCCACGGTTGCCGTCATCCAGAACAGAACGGAAATTCTGAGGCCTTTCTCATTTGTCGGCGACACCATTGCCGGAAAGCCTGCGCGTTCGTACTGCCTCCCGTATTTTATCAACAGTAATTGAAAATGCGAAACCTGCCAGAGGAACATAAAGAGCGAAAAGACGAGGCAGACGCTTACAGGGGGACCGCCGGCCGCGGTATACCCTATCAGCGGCGGAAGCGCGCCGGTGATCGCGCCGACGAGCACGGCAAACCGGGTCCTCCGCTTGAGCGGCGTGTAAATGCCGTTGTACCAGAGCAGGGTGAAGATGCCGAGGGACGCCGCGAAAGTCGTCGATTCGAAATACAACAGTGCCGCGCCGGCAAGGATCAGCAGCGCCGCGATGCCAACCGCCAGCCGCCCCGACATTTGTCGCATCGGTAAAGGCCTGTTCTTCGTGCGGTCCATTTGAGCATCGGAATCTCGTTCCTGGTATTGGTTGAGCGCCGATGCGCCGCATGCGAGCAGCAGCACGCCCGCAAACGCGGCCCAGGCACGGTGGTCAGCTGCATGCCGGAAGCAAACGAACCCGGCGAGCGCGGAAAAGGCGACAACGAGGGAAAGGTTGAATCGCGTGAGCGCGGGGATGGTTCGCCACGCCGGGCCGGGTTCGCCGGCGGTCACTTGAGACCTTTGAGGTAGGAAATGATCCGGCCGATCTCGTCTTCGGAAACGACGTCCTTGGATGGCGGCATGGTGTTTGGGAATCCGGACACAATATCGGCGCCGGGATCGACAATTGATTTATGGATATAAGCGCTGTCCGCGACGACGGTCCGCTGCACGCCTGCAGTGGTCACAACCACCGGTGAGCCAAAGAGACCTTTAAACGGCGGCCCCATCATCTTGTTGTTCTCGAGCGAGTGGCACGACACACAGCCGCGCTCGTAGAGCAGGCGCTCGCCGGCCGGCATGTTTGCATAACTCGCGCCGGTGAACACGATCTTCTTGCCCTGGCGCCATGCATCGAACTGGTCCGGCGGCACCACGATGAGCTTGGCGATCATTGCCGAATGCCTTCGCCCGCAGTACTGCGAGCAGAGGATGTAGTAACTCCCCATGGTGGTTGCGTTGAACCACACATAGGTCGTGAGGCCCGGCACGACATCCTGCTGGATGTGAAAAGCCGGCACGTAGAAGCCGTGGATCACGTCGGCGGAAATGAGCTCGCAGCGGACGTTTTTCCCCAGCGGCACGATAAGGTCGACGCTTTTCTTGCCGTTGTCGTATTCGAAGAGCCACGACCACTGGCGCGCATACACCTTGACGACAAGCGAATTGGCCGGTGCGGAGCGAAGGAACCGGAAGCCGGTGAGCCCGTAGATGAACATCGTGGTAGCCAGGAGCGTGGGCACAATAACCCATATCGCCTCGATAAGCGCGCTTTCGGGCAGCTCGCTCGGCACCGGGTTGCGCGAGGCGCGATAGCGGACCGCGAAGTAGATCATGAAGAAGACAATGAGGAACAACAGCAGCACCGACATCGCCAGGATGTAAATGAGCGCTCCGTCAACGATGCCGGTCGATGTTGCCATGGCGGTTCTTTCCCGTTATCTCGTGATGACGTCCGAAAACGTAAGACCGATAAAGATGGCGAGCGCGCCGATTGCAATCGGGATCAACAGCTTGATGATGAGCCGGTGTTCGTACCGAAGGTGCATAAAATAGAACAGCACGAGCGTTGACTTCACCGCTGCGATGGCCAGGCACACGATAATGGCGATTTTCTGGAGATTGAAACCGGCCACGGCAACGGTCGTTGCGGTAAGCGCGATAAGCGCACCCCACACCGCCACATAGGAACGTGTCGCCGGCCCATGGGGCCGTGCGTCCGGCATTTCCCGCGATGCGTCTGCGTTCACGACCGCCCCCTAGGTAATGAGATAAAAAAGCGGGAAAAGGAATATCCAGATGATGTCGACCAGGTGCCAATACAAACCGGAATTCACCAGATACGTCGGGTTTTGCGGGGTAATGGTGCCGCGCACGACACGCACGAGCATCACCGATAGGACGCCGATACCAACGAGAACATGCACCCCGTGGAGTCCCGTCATCAGGTAATACAGCCCGAAGAAAAGGTTCTCCCCTTTGGAAAGAGACAGCAGCACCTTGGCGTTGGGATACAGGCCGTGATGGAATTTTGCGGTCCATTCGAAAGACTTTACTATGAGGAAACCGAATGCGCATGCGATGGTGGCGGCCACAAACCAGACGGACCGCCGGGTCCTGCCTTTGCCGAGCGACTCAATTGCGAGCGCGACGCAAAGACTGCTGGTAATGAGAATCACGGTGTTGAGTGTGCCCAGAATCCTGTTGAGTTCCAGAGATCCTGCGTGAAAATCCGCGGGATTCTTGAGCCGGTACATGGAATACAGGAGAAACAGGCCGCCAAACAGAATTATCTCGGTGGAAATAAACAGCCATATTCCCAGCCTGCCGGCCGCATGTGCATCTTCGGGGGCGTTCATGCGCGGGACTCCTTTTTGTCAAATTCGTACGGCCCGTGTGTGATTACCGGAATTTCTTCGAAGTCCTCCTGGCCGGGCGGCGACGGCAGTGTCCACTCGAGCGTGGCGCCGCCCCAGGGGTTGGCCGGCGCACTGGCGCCCGCCACAAGCCCGCGAACGAGATTTGCCGCCACCAGCACCAGACCCGCAACCATGATGAACGCCCCGATGCTCGCGACCTGGTGAAGCGTCCCAAACTGCGGCAGATAGTCGCAATAGCGCCGCGGCATTCCTTCCCACCCCAGGATAAACATCGGGAAGTAGAAAATATTGAACCCCACGAATACAACAAGCCAGGCAACCACCGACAACGGCTTGTTGTACATCTTGCCGGTCATTTTCGGGAACCAGTAATGCACCGCGGCGGCCAGCCCGAACCCCATGCCGCCGAAAATGACATAGTGGAAATGTGCCACCACAAAGTAGGTGTTGTGGAGCTGGACATTGGGCGACAGGGCTCCCAGAAAAAGGCCCGTGAGGCCGCCGATGGAAAACAGGAAGATAAAGGACAGGGCATACAAGAACGGCGGCTCTACCTGGATAGATCCCTTGTACATGGTGGCGAGCCAGTTGAATACCTTGATCGCACTCGGGACCGCAACGAGAAACGTGAGAAGCGAAAAGATGATGCCTGCGGTGTCGCTCTGTCCGCTCACGTACATATGGTGGCCCCACACGAGCGAGCCAACGCTCGCAATCGCGAGGCTCGAGAAGGCGATCATTTTGTACCCGTAAATGTTCTTGCGGGAAAACACGGGGAAAATGTCGGAGATCACCCCCATGGCAGGAAGTATCATGATGTAAACCGCGGGGTGGGAATAGATCCAGAACAGATGCTGGTAAAGAAGTGGGTCGCCGCCCTTTGCAGGATCGAATACTCCAATGCCGAACAGACGCTCCATTACCACGAGCAGCATGGTGATTCCGATGATCGGCGTGGCAAGAATCTGCACCCACGCGGTGGCGTAAAACCCCCATGCCGACAGCGGCATCCTGAAGAATCCCATGCCGGGAGCCCGAAGCTGGTGTACGGTTGTCACGATGTTGATGCCGGTGAGAATCGATGACATGCCCAGAATAAACACGGCAAACACCGCGAGCGGGACATTCACCGTGGTCTTGAGGCTGAACGGCACATAGAAGGTCCATCCTGTATCAACCGCTCCGCCGCCGAAGAATATCGAAACCACAACGAGTACCGCGCCAAGCACGAACAGATACCATGTAAACAAGTTGAGCCTGGGGAAGATCATGTCGCGGCCGCCGATGAGAATGGGGAGAAAGAAGTTTCCGAAAATGGTGGGCACGGCGGGGATCACCACCAGAAAGATCATGATGATTCCGTGCAGGGTGAAAGCCGCGTTGTACTGTTGTGGCGTGAGAATGGCATGACCGGGCAGCATATTGATGCGCATGATCACGCCGATAATCACCGCAATTGAGAAAAATGTGGCGATGCACGCCAGGTACAAGAGACCGATACGTTTGTGATCGGTGGCAAGAAGCCAGCCCAATATGCCCGGGTATTTCCCTTTGTGCAAGAAGTACGGGACGTAGTCGCCTTCGGGTGTTTCGTGTTCTGCCATCAGCGTTGTTCTCTCGACGTGCGTCTCCTGCCGGAAACAACGAGGTAAACGATGAAGATTCCCAGCAGAATGAAAATAACCGTAGCGCTCACCTTGAGAATATTGAACACGAAGCGGTGGCTCTTGGGATCATAGCTGAAACAGGCGCGCAGCACGCGCGCTATGGTCGGCTGCATGGTGCCGTTTGACGCTTCCATGAGCGACATGGATATGTCCATGGGAAGGTAATCGGTGCCCAGGATGTAGCGCACCACCTTCCCCTGCGGCGAAAGAATAATGACGCCGAGCGGGTGATCGAATTCGTCCCCCTTTTTGACAAATCGGAATCCGATTGCGTTAGCCACCTGTTTGATGCTTGCCGCAGGCCCGGTCAAAAAGTGCCATCGTTGCGCCGGGTATGGTTTCTGGACCGTCTCAAATGCAATTGTTCTCGCCTTCATCGCGTCGGCGGGGGTTTCCTTTTCGTCAATGCTGATGCAGACGACGTTCGGCGCGGTTTCCGGTTTGTCGGAAAAGGGCCGGAGCGCGCTTGCAATTGAGGTGAGAAGGATGCTGCACGCATCGGGACAGTTATAGTACAGCAGGGAAAGGATGGTTGGCCCCTTTACCACGTCCCGAAGCCGGACCGAATCGCCGGTCTCGGTTACAAAGGGGAGGTCGAGCGGGACAAGCGCGCCGGGATGCTCCTCCATGCCCATGGTGCCGGTTGCTGCCGTGTCAACCGAGGGGGGCCGGACGGCTATTGAGTCGAGGGCTGTCCCGCGGGAAGCAGCCGGCTGGTGGCTGTGCCCGCCATGGGCAAAAAGAGGCAACCCCATTGCCGACACCGCGATGATCGCGGCAAGGGCAGCGCCCTGCCGCACCGCATCAACCGAGCTCTTCACGCCGAAAATTTTGCGCCGCATCAGTACCCTTCCTCCCGTTATCGCGCCGGGATCGCGGCCGGGTTCCTTGCGGAATCCGGTTGCGCCGAATCGTGCGCCTGCGCCGCCGTTTGTGTGCCGCGGCCGGTGTCTGCAGAAGCACTCGTTGTTGATGAACCCGTTGCCGTGACCGAGGATTTCGGCGCCTTGATCTGCAATCCGCGTCCGTAAATAATGCCCGAACCGAAATAGCCCAGTCCTATCATGACGACGAAGGCAACAACGTATAGAATGGTCATGGTCATGGTGTGCAGCTTGATTTCGGAACCGAGAATGATCCCCGTGCCGAGTACGATGAGCGCGATGCCGGCAAGCGCCATCTTTATTATGATGGGCACAAACAGTGTTGCGTGGTAGAAATGGATCCAATCCATGACGCCGAGCATGATGGTGGGAAACGCGAAGATAAAAGCAAGGATTGAGGCGTGCCGCGCCGTGAACACCAGGTTCTTCTTTTTGAAAATGACCGCCATGAGAAAAAATATCAGAGCCCCCACAACAAGCCCTATCGGCATATGCGTTATGGGTGAATGGAGCGGTTCATTAAAACCGAATTTTGCAAGCAAGGCATAGAGGTCATCGATCATCGGCATTCTCCGGAGAAATTATCAAGAGAAAATATATTCCGGGATTAAAACAGATTTTAAATTGGTGCTTCGGAAAAAGGGGACGCTTAACGAAATTTCATTTTTATTAAAGCCTGTCGATCCCCTCACAAACAATGAAAGAAAACAAATAGTATTCCAGACATCAGCCCAAGACCTGCATTTTTCGTTTTTCGATGCTTATCACCCGGTTTGCCCATAAAAAGGCGATTATTCCGGCAACAATATTGGCGAGAGACAACCCGAAAAACTCCCCGGATATGCCGAAAAAATGCGCCCCCATTAAAGCAAATGGTATCCAGAGACAGAACGCGAGGATACCTTCCAGGATCAGTGAATCGTAGGGCCGGCCGATTACATTGAGCGCTGTCCAGATTATCTGGTGCACGCCCCTTAAGCCAAGGCTTGCGCCCAGAATCCACAAATACATGCGAGCGCACGAAACGACATGCGGGTCCTTTGTGAACAGCGCCGCAAACCGGCCGCCCAGCAGCACAAACACGGCTGCGAGCACCGCCCCCCATACAAGGGAAAACCGAGAAGCAAACTGCAAGCCTTTTTGTATCCTGTCTATTTTTTGCGCCCCGTAGTTCTGCCCCACAAACGGGCTCACACCGGTTGAAAGTGCTATGATAAGAGTAAAACCCAGCGCTTCGATACGCGTGGCAACGCCGAACCCTGCAACTGCCTCGGCGCCAAAGGCGCTCACGATCCGGGTAATGATGCCGGTTGCGATTGGAACGACAGCGTTTGAAACCGCCACGACAAGCCCTGTGGCAAGAATGGTTTTCCAGGATTCGAAAAGCGTCGCGAGTCCGGGCCATGGCCGGCAAAGCAGCCCGTTGCGAAAGTAAAGAACCCACAACGAAACGCCGAGCATGAGACCGCGGCTGACGAGGGAGGCAATCGCCGCACCCGCTATCCCCATGCCCGGAACAGGGCCCAACCCGAAGATAAACAGCGGGTCGAGGAGCGTGTTGGCGAGCATCCCGCCGGCCATGATGATGCTTGGCGTAAGCGTATCGCCGGTTGCCCGCATCACGTTGTTGCCGATCATGGGGACCACAAAAAAGACCATGCCCGGATACCACACATACAGGTAACTCTTGACAAACGGCATGGTCGCATCCGTCGCGCCGAGAGCGCGAAACAGCGGTTCCACGGTGGCAAGCCCGCCGGCGGTGAGAACGATCACGCACGCGGCCGACAGCGTGAGGGAATCGGTTGCATAGCGCCTGATGCGGGACCAGTCTCCCTGGCCGATGCTTCTTGAAATCGCCGCCATCGCTCCAACGCCGATCCCGATTGTGAACGTTGACACGACCATGACTACCGGGAAGGTGAGCGTCAATGCGGCAAGCGGCAGCGTACCCAGGCGGGCCACGAAGAACGTATCAATCAGATTGAACGCCATCATGGACAAAATGGCCAGAAGCATGGGCGCGGAAAGGCTGATAAGGCCGGACGCGATGGGTCCGGAAATCAGTCGAGCGGATATTGGTGAAGAATTCATAACCGGGCGCATTGCTTGTTTTGGTACGAGGGGAAAATAGGTTGCCAATCGCGCAATGACAATGACAAAGCAAAATCGGGTGCAGACCGTCCGTCTGTTTGCAGCAATGGCGAATCCTGTGATATTGGAACAACAGGCCTTTCAGGGGATTGTCACTTTTAGGAATTATTCCTAAAATTAAAAATTCGGCATTGCCTCCCTTTCTGCGTTATCAATGGAAAAACCCCATTGGTATATTTTTTGCAAAAATCGTCAACATCGGCCATATCATGCGACAAAAAACACATTTGCCTCAAAAGCCATCAGCACAGCCGGCGGCCAGTGGTTTGTCCGAACGTTTGCGGTTCGTGGAGGACAGGTCCTTTCAGATCGAACTCAGGCGAAGGATAGATGACTTCTTTGGAACCAATGGAATCTCGCATGTTGACAACTGGCAGATGTATTTGAAGAGTGCGATCATTCTTGCGTGCTTCGTGACCTCATACGCACTCCTGGTGTTCGCGTCGCACACTTTCTGGATCGGTATCCCGCTTGCAGTGTTGCTGGGTCTCACCATGGCGGGCGTCGGGTTCTGCATCCAGCATGATGGCGGTCATAATGCCTACTCAAAACACCGGGCCATCAACAACTCGCGGCAATGAGCCTCGACCTTATCGGCGGAAGTTCGTACGTATGGCATTTCAAGCATGCGTTCATTTACCCAGGGTGTTGCGTCGCATTATCGTTGGCTAAAACAAATGGGAAGGCCGGACACTGGCTCGTGATTGGGGTTCGTTGAACGAAGGGGGGTGCCGCACCGGATTTTATCCCGTGACCGCTATCGCCTTTGCCGGACAACCTTCGGCAGCTTCGCTGCAGCACGATTCATCTTCCGAGGGAACGTTGCCTGGCAAAGCGTGAGCAAAGCCATCTGCGGCCATAGAAAAAACGGACGGACACACTTGGGTACACAATTCACACCCGATGCAGAGGTCCTTGTCGACTGTCGCTTTCATATTGATCCCCGAGCTTTCTTTCTACTTTTACTTCTTCGCCCGCGTAAAAGACGAGCGATCTGTTGCTGAGGTTGTTGGCCGGCATGCGGCAACCAACCGACAGCAGCGAAGAGTCATCCGAGAAGCCTTTTATCCATGAGCCATCTCTCCGCATCCATCGCTGCCATGCATCCGGCTCCCGACGCGGTCACCGCCTGACGGTATCTCTTGTCAACAATATCGCCGGCTGCAAATACTCCTTCGACCGAGGTGGCTGTCGTGCCCGGTTCGCACCGGATGTGCCCGGATTCATCGAGGCCAAGCTGGTTCGAAAGAAAAGCGGTATTCGGCAAATGTCCAATGGCCTCAAAGGCGCCACATACCTCCAATTCCCGTATGCCTCCCGTTGTTTGATTTTTCAGCCTGAGGCCTTGCAGAAATTCGTTGCCCAAGAACTCCACAACGGTCTCATTCCAAAGCACCTCAATACCAGGAGTATTCTCCATGCGATGCTGCATGATTTTGCTGGCGCGCAGCCGATCGCCGCGGTGTACAAGATAAACCTTCGAGGCGAATCGAGTGAGATGAAGCGCGCTTTCCGCAGCGGTATCTCCCCCTCCGATCACTGCAAGAGGCTTGTTCCGGAAAAACGGCAAAGCCCCGTCGCACACGGCGCAGGCGGAAATTCCCTTGCCCCAATATTTTTCCTCCGATGCGAGGGACAGTCGCCTCGCCGCGGCGCCTGTTGCGACGATTACCGAATGCGTCTCCCACGTCCTGCCGTTCGAGCATACAATTAAGAAAGGACGTGCCCGCAGGTTGGCTTCCTTCACGTCAGCCGCAACGACTCGTAGGTTGTACCCCTTTATCTGGTCTCTCATCAGTTGAATGAGTCCCGATCCATCAACCTCCCCTTCGAGGGCGGGAAAATTCTCAATCTTGCCGGCTGTCATGAGTTGACCACCCGCAATGCCCCCTGTCCAAGCCCCTTCAATGAGCAACGGGCTAATGTTCGCACGGGCCGCATAGAGCGCGGCCGTCAAGCCGGCTGGTCCGGATCCTATGATAACAAGCTTTTCCGGTTGAGGCAACGGAATCTTCCTTATGCGCTCTTTAACGCGTACCTGGTGTCGAGTTCCCCATCAGGTAGAAAAGCAACAAGAATACCAACATTGAAGAAAGACATAACCTTCGCCGTAGCAAGACTTTGACGCTATTGCCGTATTTAGCATGTCCGGAATTTCTTCAGAACTGACAATTGATACTCCTAAAAGCGAGAATGCGAGTCTTTCCGCGAATCCTTGTCCGGGCAAGGATCCCCCGCTGGCAAGCATCCTATTCCGCTTCAACCGGAACCACCTCCAGCGCTATCTTTTCGGTAAAATGTCTGAGCACCACGAGCGAGCACCTTTTCCCCACTATGTCGATCACCAGGTGCTTCTGCAAATCGTCGATACCGGTAATCAGGCTGCCGTTGAATTCGATCACCATGTCCCCTTCGAGAATTCCCGCACTTTCGGCAGGACTGCCTTCCATGACGCTTGTCACAAAGACACCATTTTCAATGTCGAGGCCTTAATACCGTGCAACACGCCCGTGAAGCGGTGCAGTCTGACAATTGATATGCCAGCATAGCAGGAATGCTTCATGCCGCATTCACCCCGGTAGTTTCACAAGGAAACCATCACAATACATCCGCAAACTTTGATCAATTCTGATAATGAATTTCCGAAACCGGGAATTCATATCATGATGGGCAAGTTTTTTCTGCCCGGCATAGTGCTTGCTTAACCTTACACAGGATACGTTTGATTCCAACAGTAATTTCAAACCAGCAAAAAGTGAGGCCCCTATGTTTGATTTCAGTATTTCCGTTCTACCGCTTATTGTCCTGGCCCTGGTCAATTTTGCTCTCAGCTGGGTATGGTACTCACCGCTTCTATTTGCAAAACCCTGGATGAAAGCACTGGGAATTGATCCTCAGCATACAATGACCGAGCAGGATAAAAAGAAGATGCCATGGCTGTTCCTGAGCGGTATTGTCGCTTCTCTCTTTGTGGTCTATGCCATGATGGTGATCGTCCACAGTTTACGGGTGACTCATTTTTCTTCCGGCTTGGCTACGGGTACAATTATTTGGGCAGGTTTTGCCCTTACTCATAGCCTTAATACCCTCTGGGAAGGAAGAAAACCGCTGGTTTTGGTCATCAACAACGGATTGTTCCTCCTGACATATGCCTTATACGGAGGAATCCTGGCGATCTGGCGGTAATATGGAACAGAACAAAACCGGCTATCACAACATTGACGAATACATTTCGACATTTCCAAAAGAAGTGCAAGTGCTTCTTAAAAAACTGCGACGCACAATTAAGGCCGCAGCACCTGGTGCGAAAGAAAGAATAAGCTATCGGATGCCGGCATTCTGGCTCAAGGGAAATCTTGTTTACTTTGCCGCATTTAAACACCATATCGGGTTTTATCCTACCTCAAGCGGCATTAGTGCCTTTAAAAAGGAATTGTCAGTTTACAAAGGGTCCAAAGGCTCGGTCCAATTTCCCATAGACAAACCGTTGCCCCTCGCCCTCATTAGCAAAATTGTGAAATTTAGAGTTTCGGAAAACAAGACCAAGAGGTTCTTGGCAAAATCGAGCTGAATGCGGCAAACCCACTACCACCTGCGTATTATCTTCCGGCGGCGGCATCCTGAACCTCGGGAGGAAATTCAGAGAACTCCTGCACCTGTCGCACCTCGATGATATCATTGCCCGTGGCGGGACAGCGCGATGCCCAGGCAATCGCCTCCTCTTTTGACTTCACCAGGATCATCCAATACCCGCCGAGAATTTCATTTACATCAGGAAATGGGCCGCTGGTCACCGTGGGTTTCCCTTTGTTAAATGCGATACGCGCGCCCATTGAGGGCGGGTGGAGGCCTTCGAGTGAAAGCAGCACACCCGCGTCCTGCAACGTTTTGTTATACTTCGTCATCGCTTCGACGGCCTTGGCATCGGGCATGGTGCCCGGCGCAGCCTTCTCATATCCCTTGGGTATCATCAGCATCATGAATCTCATTTTCAGGCTCCTTAATCCCTATTTTTGATCGTACGCGTTTTGTAAATCCTTAATGACAATTTTGTTCATCTTCAGCATCGCATGCATTACCCGCTGGGATTTTGCAGGATCAGGGCTGTTCATCAGCTTTCCCAAAGCCGTGGGAATAATCTGCCACGACACTCCGTATTTGTCCTTCAGCCAGCCGCATTGTCCCTTTTCTCCGTCCTCGGAGAGTTTTTCCCACAACTCATCAACCTCTGTTTGGGTCTCGCAGTTCACGAAGAACGAAATGGCCGGCGAAAACGAAAATTGTGGGCCGCCGTTGAGCGCAATGAATTCCTGGCCCTCGATCTGGAATGTCCCGGACATTACCGTGCCCTTTGATCCGGGTCCAGCGTCGCCATAACGGGAAATACTTTTTACCTTTGAATTCTTGAAAATGGAAACATAGAAATTCATCGCCTCTTCCGCTTTGTCATTAAACCAGAGAAATGGGACAATTCTTTGCATACCGAAACCCTCCTCGATTTTTATCAGCGCACGAAAATCATTACCTTCCCTTTTTCCTGCAGGGCAGTCAGCTCATCGAGCCACCTCTCACAATGTCAACTGGTATGCCGCATACATCATGAAGCGGTTGGGGCCCCGGGCATCGGTACCCACGCTCATCAGCAGATGGTGCAAGGCATTCAGGTTGATAATTGCTCCCGCGTTGACCCCGACTTCCTCCTTCGGGGCTGCCGGGGCAGCAGAGTTGTAAAACACTTCTGCTCCTGCGGTCACCGGTTCGGCTATCTCGCACTGAAGCGCCGCGCCAAACGACCAATAATCAAAATCGGGGCGGCCCGGAACGGTCCATATTCCGCCGCCCCCATAGGTTGTAAATCTGCCGATGCTTTTCTGCAGCCACAGGGGCACGAACACTTGAACACGCCCGGTTCCAATGTTCTTCGCCGTGTCTCCCGTGGGTACAAGGACGTGGGGGAAAATCCCAACCTGGGGAAACCACGGGTACTCCTTTATAAATCGAAATTTTACGCCCAGTTCGATGTCGCCCAAGCCGGCGCTCGTGGCGCCCGACGTGTCCCTGGAAAACGCAAACGGCGCAATCACATGCAACTGCGTCTCGGGCGCGATGCCAAAATTGACTTCTATATGCGGAAAGGTACCTTGAACGCCGTAGGCGTTCTGCACTATCTGCGACGCAACGTAAATCTCCCAGTGATGGTAGGCCACCGGTTCGGGATCATCGGTTACAAACGGAGGACCGGCGAACACCTGCGCCCAGCACAGCAATCCGCACATGATTGCCATTGCAACGCTCAGAAACGATAGCGAGGCGCCCTTCTTTATAAAGCGGGCCCGTTGAGTATTTTCACGGTGATAAAGTCCAACGCGGCCAGGTCCTGTCGAAACGCAAAAAGCCGACATGGCGCAGAGCGGCAGGCGTTCAAGAGCACAGGGTGTTATCAGTGGCGGAATTGTCATTTCCAGGAACTTCTTTGCAAAAAGACGAGAAAAACTCGCCTTCGCATTTTCCCTCTCGGGGTAAACAACAATAGCAAGAATTCGGGGTTGGTTCCGGTCAGTTCAAAACCGCCTCGGCCGAATAGCCGGGCGAAACAAACTGAGGCAGCATCGCACCCGTTTCTTTGCGAGCATCCTTGTGGTTGAGATACCAAATCTTCACGTCAAAGAGGAATTCTTTGGCCAAGTCTGCCATCATAAGAAGGAGCGAATGCGCCCTGACATTCTTTTCGACAGCGGCATAGGCGAAGTAGAATTCCAGTTCGTCGGCCGCAATTTCATGGATGATGGAAAAGATGTCTGCGAGACTTTCGTCAGAATTTTGGGTATTTTCGCAGGCATTTTCATAGCGCGGCAATCCGGCAACCGGCGCACATCCAAGTCCCAGACTCAGCGCGATTTTCTCCAGCACTGTCCTCTGGGCTGCTTTCTTCACGCACAAGTACTCGAAAAACGCCTTGTGCAGTATACTGCGGCTCATGTCCGCTTTTTCCTCAAAGAATCCTATCGCCTCACATGATCTCTTGTGCCCGGCTTGCAGAATATTGGCAAGCCGCATGAGGCTGTCGTCTTTGTTCTCCACTTCATTCAAGGAAGAGATGACCCTGTTGCGTGCCTGCATTTTTTCCATTAACGCCCCCATGAAAGCTTTTTAAGCGGTCAAATTTGCTCTTTCTACGAAATACAGATGCAATACCTATGCCAGGGCAAGAGACTTGTCCTGCTCGAGACAATGCCGGAGAAAGGTGTGGTACCCGATTTGCTTAATATTGGGCGATTTCTGCGCGCCAGCGGCTCGCTTTGAGGCCGCAATTCTATTATTTTGTTTTGTCATTTAACCGTGAAACAGGTACCCATGAAATTGTCCGGCCTCCTTCACCGCATACGGTGGGCCATTGCGTATGCGCTCACGGGCGCAGTCCCGGAGACCTTAGAGCGGGTCCGCGAGCGAGAGCAATTGGAACAGGTCCTTCGCGAGCGCGCGAAGACGCTCGAAGGGACAAACAAACAGCTTGCCAAGGAAATCGAGGAGCGAAAACAGGCCGAAGAACAGATAAAGATGCTTGTACGTTTCACGGCAGACGACCCTTCGCCGTTAGTCCGTATCGACGCGGCCGGAACCGTGGTCTATGGAAACGCCGCATCGGCGCACCTTCTGCGCGCGTGGCAATCCGGCGTGGGACTCCTTGTGCCCGACGTCATCAAAGACACGGTGCACGGTTCGCTCGCGTCCCAGAAAGGCGTGGAAATGGAGCTTTCCGCCGACGGCAGGATCTATTCACTCCAGGTAGTCCCTTTTTCCGATTCCGGATATGTCAACGTATACGGCCGGGACATCACCAAGCGCAAAAACACCGAAGACCAGCTCGCCAGAGTTCACGAACACCTGGAAAATGAGGTTCTGGCCCGCACCGGCGAACTCCGGGGCACCAACGAACTCCTCAGGCTGGAGATAAGCGAGCGGAACAAGGCCGAGGCGGCGCTTTCGAAACGCCAGCAGGTTCTGGAATCCATTTACGCAATCGAAACGACGTTTTCCGAATCGCTCGAAAACGCCTACGACCAGATCGCCCTCACCATTGCGCATATCATCAACGTACCGTACGCGGCCGTGGGCCAGGTGGAAAAGGGCAGCTTCAAGTACCTGTCGCAACTGACAAACGGGGTCTTGACGCACGAAAAAGACACCCCAGTTGCCGGACACCCCTGCGGGATCGTGTACCGGGAAAAGAAGATTTGCCACCTGAGCGGCAACATCCGCGCCATGTTTCCCGAACAGACCAAGTCTCTCGCCGAAGCCTATTCATCGTACGTGAGCATCCCCATCCTTTCGAAGAAGGGCGAGGTCAACGGCATGATCTGCGTACTTGCTAAAGAAGAGATGGCGTTTGAAGACAATGATGTCCACCTTATGGAAATATTTGCGCGGTATATGGGCCACGAAATAGAACACGGCATCATGGACGAACAGCTGCGCTCGGCCCATGAAATCTCCCTCCTGGGAACGCTCGCCTCGGGCGTGGCGCACGAGGTGCGCAACCCGCTTAACGGCATCCTCGCAATTAGCGAGGCCCTGTTCCAGAGCATCGGGGACAACAAGGAGTACCTCCCCTACCTCGAACACATCCGCAACCAGGTGCACCGGCTGTCGGCCCTCATGAAAGACCTGCTCGATCTCGGCAAGCCACTCATGCAGTCCGAATTCATGCCGCAGCCGCTCGACGAACTCATCAGATCCGTCATCGACACATTCCATCATTCATCGGCCCATAAGATGCGCACGATCGATTTCGTCCCTGCCGCGTCCGCCGGCGTACGCCTCGTTATGGCAAACTCGACCAAGCTGCAGCAGGTTTTTTTCAACCTGCTCGAAAACGCCTGCGACCACAGCCCGGAAAACGAACCGGTGATCGTCGAAATTTCCCGGCCGGAGGAATTGTTCGTTGTCGTCCGCGTCGTCGACCGGGGAAAGGGGATTCCGCCGGAACTGATCGGCCGCGTGTTCGAGCCTTTCTTTACCACGCGCAAAGGCGGCACCGGCCTGGGATTGAGCATTGTCAAACATATCGTGGAAATGCACATGGGTGCAATATCCTTGTCAAATAATATACCGCCGCCGGGCCTCACCGTGGAGGTGAGGCTTCCGCATTTTGCGGAACAGAAATAGCCCCGGCGCCCTTTCCATCTCTTCCGCTTGGTGATCCAATGGATGTGCAGCAAAACAGACCCGCGGCGAATTCGGTTGGGCAACAAGCAACCGCCCCGCATAACAATAGCGACGGCATGGTCACGGCCTGGTACGAGGCCATCCTTCAAAATATGAGCGACGGGCTTATTGTTGCGGACACGTCGGGAAGAATAGTGGACATGAACCCGGCCGCGCTTGCAATGTTCGGGTTCGGATCAAAAGAGGACATGGTGCAGGCGATGTCCGGCAACGCGAAGGTCATGGACATTACCGGCCCGGACGGTAAGGAGCTTTCCGTCGGGCAATGGCCGTTTACGCGGGCCAGTTCCGGGGAAAGATTTACAGGGCAGGAATATTCCGTCTACATTCGTCCCACAAAGCGGCGATGGTATGCGGGCTTCAGCGGCGCGCCGGTCCTCAACAAGAATGGCGCAATCGAATGCACGGTCCTTACGATACGCGATATCTCAGAAAAGAAGCAGGCCGAATGGGCGGAACAGGCGGCGCGCGAACTTGCCGAACATAAAATGAACGAGGCCCTCGAAATGCAGCATCGGCTCGACGCCGTGATGCAGGCTCTTCCCGTGGGCGTTGCCTTGCTCGATACCCAGGGCGGGACTATCTCGGCCAACCGGGCATTCGATGAAATCTGGGGTAACCCAAGGCCCGCAGCAACAACTATCGGCGATTACATCCAGGACAAGGCGTCGTGGGCAGATACGGGAAAAACCGTATTGCCCGATGAGTGGGCGTCTTCGCGTGCGTTGCGCAACGGAGAAACCGTTACCAGCCAGATTATCCGGATCGTCGGCTTTGACGGCGTCCAGCGCGTTGTCCTTGACAGCGCGGCACCCATTTTGGACACGTTCGGCGAAGTTGCCGGATGCGCAGTGACCATCCAGGACATTACCCGGCAAATGGAAAACGAAAGAGCGGTCCGGGAAAGCGAACAGCGGTTTAAGTCGCTCTATTTGTCAATGTCGGAAGGGCTTGCCAACCATGAAATCGTCTATGCTGATGAAAAAGCCGCCGACTATGTCATCACCGATGCAAACCCGGCCTTCGAACGTATCACCGGACTCGATCGAACGTCCTCCGTGGGCAAAAAAGCCTCGATTCTTTACGGGACGGGAAGCCCGCCATTCCTGGACATCTACGCAAGGGTAGCGGAGAGCGGCGTGCCGGAGTACTTTGAAACGCCATTCCCTCCCATGAAAAAGCACTTTGCCATTTCGGTGTTCTCTCCAGGTAAAGGAAAATTCGCCACGGTGTTCACTGACATTACTGAGCGCAAGCGTGCCGAGGAGGCAATGGCCGCCGAATTGGCTGCGACGTCGCTCCTGCAGAAGATTAGCGCGCGCTTTGTACGGGCAGGGGAGTTTGAGGACGCTCTCGGAGAGATCGTTGATGCCGCGATTGCCGTGACCCATGCCGATATGGGCAACATCCAGCTTCTCCAGCCAGAATCGGGTTGCCTCAAGATTGCAGCGTATCGCGGATTCGAAGAACCGTTCCTTAATTTCTGGAACGCGGTCGCGGAGGGCCAAGGCAACTGCGGCACGGCGATGAAGAAAGCGGAGCGCTCGATTGTCGAGGACGTCACCCAAAGCGATATTTTCGTCGGAACCCCCTCCCTCAAGGTTCAGCTCGACGCGGATGTTCGTGCCGTCCAATCCACTCCCTTGATAAGCCATTCGGGCACTCTTATTGGAATGCTGTCCACGCACTGGCGTGTTCCCCATCGGCCGCAGCAACGCGAATTGGATCTGCTCGACCTGCTG
>Ga0182027_10001519_pt1 | contig 38633 bp, 37 predicted proteins | sample 712E1DmetaG_FD_121300 | JGI IMG/M metagenome (GOLD analysis project Ga0182027, IMG submission 121300) | Permafrost microbial communities from Stordalen Mire, Sweden - 712E1D metaG (Illumina Assembly) | ecosystem: Environmental > Terrestrial > Soil > Wetlands > Permafrost | place: Sweden...
AATCATACTTTCAAATCCTTCAGGATCTAAAAACAAAGAACGTAGAGGTCTTTCAAAACATATCAAAAGATATCGAAATAAATACAATGGAAGAAATAAAAGACTTCAAGGAGTCGATGCAAAAATTAACCGCGCTGTCTCAAAAGGAAGTCAAGAAAAAAATCGATGTTGACTACAGTACGACCAAAAAAGAAATCGAAGACTACAAAAAAGAAGAATTAGAAAAAATAGATTCGGAAATTTATGAATTTTTGGAAAGAATAACCAAGAAAGTTCTGGGAAAAGCGCTTAACCTATCCGAACACGAAGATTTAATCACGGAATCTCTGGAAAAAGCAAAACAGGAAGGAGTTTTTAAATGAAAAGTGACGTTTTAGTCTATTTTGACTTAATAACTAATCTTAAAACTACGCAGGAAGTAGCAAACCTTACCTGTGAAATTGACGCTTTCATGCTTACCTTCTTTGAGTCGGAAAAAATATCGCTGGAAAAAGCCTTGGATCTGATCAGTACCGGCTGGGCTGAAAAAATAAGACAGGCTTTTTCCAAAAACAATTTTGATATTAATGACCGGGATGCGGTTGCCAGATTCTTCAAAAACCTAAAAGAACTGATGGAAAAACTTAAGGTCATCAAGCTCGTTTTGGCTTTTGACCCGACCCGCAAAACAATTGAAAAAATCCATAATTTCGTAAAAGACAATATCGGTATCGACTACATTTTGGATATTGAGATTTCGGAAGACGTTTTGGGAGGCGCAGTCGTAATTTTTGACGGAAAATATTGTGACTTTACCCTTAAAAAAAGCATAGAAAACACTTTCAATCGTCGGGTGGCAGAAGAGGAAGGGCTCCCGACAGCGCGCATCTGAACGAAGTTGCAGGAGCACTGGCGGGAGGGATTACTTCTGACAGGACCCGACACATAAGTTATGAAAGATTTTAGATTCTATCTCGACTCAATCTCGGAAATCGGCTTTGTGGAGGAATCATCCAGCGCAATTATACGCGTGAGCGGTCTACCCAAGGTCAAAACCGATGAAATAGTCATTTTTGAGACAGGCAAAATCGGCATGGTGCTGTCGTTTACCTCTAACATTGTAGAAGTGCTGGTTTTTTCCAAAGACCCAATAGGTCATGGCGAAAGGGTTGTGAGAACCAACGAATTTCTTAAAATACCGGTTGGAAAAGAGCTTTTCGGAAGGATAATCGATCCTCTCGGAAATCCCCTGACCACCATGGACGCTTACAAAAAACCGACCGAATCAAGAGGGGTAAATGCTCTGCCGGGAGGCATTTTGTCCCGAGAAACCATTACCAGACAGTTTGAAACAGGAATACCGATGGTTGATTTGGTTATGCCTTTGGGATTCGGCCAAAGAGAGTTGATTATCGGAGACAGAAAAACGGGTAAAACAAATTTTCTGATGCAGACAATTCTAAACCAGGCCAAACAAAAACATATCTGCGTCTACGCTGCAATCGGCAAAAAAAGACTGGACATCAAAGACGCTGAAGAATTCTTCAGAAAACACGGGATTTTCGATCAAATAATTATTGTCGCTACCGGCTTTGACGATCCGATCGGACTAAGCTTTCTTGTTCCCTTCTCGGCTATGACCATCAGCGAATATTTCAGAGACAAAGGATACGATGTCCTGCTTGCACTGGATGACTTAACCACTCACGCCAAATTTTACAGAGAAATTTCACTTCTGGGGAAAAAATTTCCCGGACGCAATTCCTATCCCGGAGATATTTTTTACACCCACGCCAAGCTTTTGGAAAGAGCCGGAAGCTTCATTACACCTCTGGGTGAAAAGGCAATTACCTGCCTACCGGTCGTTGAAACCGTACAGGGCGATTTATCCGGCTACATTCAAACCAACATTATGTCTATGACCGACGGTCATTTATACTTTGATTCCGATCTTTTTGCCAAAGGCAGAAGACCGGCTATCAACCCGTTTTTGTCCGTAACTAGGGTTGGCAGACAAACTCAATCTACCTTAAAAAGAGACATTAACCGCGAAATCTTGTCCTTCCTGACGATCTCTGAAAAAATGCAAAATTTCTCCCACTTCGGAGCGGAACTTAGCGAGGCAAGCAAGGTAACCCTGGCGGTTGGAGAAAAAGTGATTAAATTTTTGGATCAGGGGCCTTCAACCACTATGCCTATTAACCTGCAAATACTCCTCTTTTCCATGCTTTGGGAAAATATTTTACAAAACAGAAATATTGAGCCAATCGGAGGAGACATCAATAAGATTATCGAAACCTACAAAACCAAACCAAGCGTTAGCAAGGCAATTGATGAGGTTATAACGAACGCAAAGACTTTCAATGAGATGTTGGGAGTGATGAGAATAAAAGGAGAGCAATTGCTTTCAAGTCTTAAAACTTAACCTATGATTACAGGAAAAGAATTGACACGTGAAGTAGAATTTCTGGCAAATCTGCGTACCATTCTGGAAACATACGAAGAAATTGCCGCGACAAGAATGGCGCACATCCGAAGCTCTGTTTTGGGCAGCCGGGATTTTTTACTAGAAATAAATGCGATTTTCCAGCAGGTCAAGGCATCCTACAAAGCCCAAGTTGAACTGCTGATGAAAAATAAACAAATAAAGGACTCTTCCAAGCTTACATTTATAAAAAGAAACGGCAAAACTTTGTATATTTTTATTTCTGCCAACACCGGCTTATATGGCGACATTATCCGCAAAACCTACGATGTTTTTATCCAAAATCTCAAAAAAGAACCCGGCGATGTGGCTATTTTGGGAAAACTCGGACTGGAAATCTTTAACATGGAAAAAATCAAAGCTCCCGTCACCTACTTTGAATTTTCCGACAGCAAAATTGACAACGCCGCTGTGCAAAAGATCGTCGAGCAGATTATTCAATACGAAAAAGTCCTTGTTTTTTACGAACAGTTTAACAATGTTGTCAGCCAATCCCCTATTGTGACCAATATCTCCGGCGATCCTCTGTCCTGGGAAAAAGGCGGACCGACTGCCCGATATTTTTTCGAGCCTTCGCTTGAAAAAATCATGGAATTTTTTGAAAAAGAAATTTTTGCCTCTATTTTCCAGCAAACAATCTTCGAGTCAGAACTGGCTAAATTTGCAGCCCGTATGGTCTCCTTGGATTTTGCCTCGGAAAATACAAAAACCAGGCTCAAGCAAGTCATTCTTGCCAAAAATAGAATCAAGCATCAGGAGGAAAACAAAAGACAATTGGAAAAATTCGCAACCATGAGGCTATGGAAATGAATTAAAAATTATGGATAATACTGGAACAATAATCGGAATTCAGGGTCAAATTATAGAAGTAGAGTTTAAGGCTCAACAGCCGACTGCGCATGATATTCTTGTTTTGGAAGAAGATTCTACAATCAAGATGCAGGTCGCTTCACCGAGCGGACCTCAATCATTCTTCTGCTTAAGCCTTAGCACTACAGACAAGTTGTGCCGCGGCCTAAAGGTTATCAACACCAGAAAGCCAATTATGATTCCTGCCGGAAATTGCGTTCTGGGTCGCGCAATGAACATTTTCGGAGAGCCAATTGACGGATTGGGACCAATTCAAAAAGAAGACGCCAGACCTATTTATTCCGAAGGTCTTGATTACAGCGAAATTTTCAAACACAATGAGATTCTGGAAACGGGCATTAAAGCGATTGATTTCTTGTCTCCAATGATCAGGGGAGGAAAAATTGGGCTTTTTGGAGGAGCCGGAGTCGGAAAGACGGTCCTCCTGACTGAAATCATTCATAACGTGGTTGTGCTGCACAAGGGAAAAGGGCTTTCGGTGTTTGCGGGAGTTGGGGAAAGAATTAGAGAAGGTCATGAGCTTTATGAAACACTGGTAGAGAAAGAGGTTCTTTCATCTGTATCCTTAGTTCTCGGAACAATGGGAGAAAATCCGGCGATTAGATTCCTGACCGGATTTACCGGCGTTACCTTGGCCGAATATTTTAGAGACAGCCTCAAAAAGGATGTACTTTTCTTTATTGATAATGTTTTTAGACTCGCCCAAGCCGGAAACGAACTTTCCGTCCTGATGAATACAATTCCATCTGAAGATGGCTATCAGGCCACTCTAACTTCCGAAATGGCCTCCTTTCACGAAAGACTGATTTCCAATAAAGACAATTCCATTACCTCAATTGAGGCAATTTATGTTCCAAATGACGATATTTTGGATCAGGGAGTCCAGGCAATTTTCCCCTATTTAGACTCATCCGTTGTTTTGTCCAGAAATATTTATCAGGAAGGTCTTTTGCCTGCTATTGACCTCTTATCGTCCAACTCTGCTAATCTAAATCCGGAAACCGTCGGACAACTTCATTACGATGTGGCTCTCAAAGCGCTAAATTTATTAAAACAAGCCACTGCTTTGGATAGAATTGTTTCTCTGGTTGGAGAATCGGAACTTTCTCCCAGCGATAAACTAATTTACGAGAGAGCTAAAAAGCTGCGTAATTTTATGACCCAGAATTTTTTTGTAACCGAGAATCAAACAGGCAAAAAAGGCTCCTACGTGCCCCGAGAAACAACCGTTGCGGATGTAAATGATTTATTGTCCGGTAAATATGACGAGATAACCGATGATAAGTTCAGCTTTATCGGCTCAATGAAAGAAATAGTCCAAGAAGAAACCAAACCATAACTAAGGATTAAGGATAAAGGATTAATTAATCATTCATCATTAACAATTCGGAAGTATGCTTGATAATTCTATTCTCACTGTTGTTGTCAGAAACAAAGACAAGGTTTTATACAGCGGGCAGGCTTACGCGGTAAGTGCCGTAAATGAGAAGGGACCCTTTGATATTTTGGCTGAGCACGAAAGCTTTATCAGTCTCATTAAAGACAAAATAATCATCCGTACAACTCCGCATGAAAAGCAGGAAATTCAAATCGAGAATGGCATTTTGAGAGTCTATAAAGATAAAGTCTACATCTATGTCAATTTCAAAGCCTAAATACCGCTTCTAATGTAAAATTGATACGCGTAACTCGTCGGGTCATTATAATTTGGGTCACCCCAGCCACCCCAGTTTCCGGATTGCGTACAGCCGCTCGATCCTTGTGTTTCAAGTACCGCTCCAAGCAAGTATTTTGATCCATCACTCCAATATGCATAAAACTGGGCGCCGCCGCAGCTACCTCCTCCAGAAACATAGCTGTTTCTTCCTGGATCATACGGTATCTTTATCACATCATTACTTAATAAAAGCGCTCCAAGCGGATTACAGGCAAGATCGCTTGTCTGCTGCTGTACCCAACAGGAGCGATCACTTCCCGCTCCCCCTACGGGATAACTTCCATGAGAAGCATAATAAACTTCCAATGCAGTGGAGATTTGCCTAAGGTCGCTTTTTCGTATTGCATCTCTGGCTTTGGCCATCTGGGCGCTAGGATTAAGAACAAACATTACTCCACCGGCCAATATCCCAATTATCGCAATCACAATTAAAAGCTCAACAAGAGTAAAACCACGTTCAGCCTGTATGAGGGTAGTAAAATCACGTTTTCCACGAAAAAATCTGACCATAACATTATATTAGCCCTATTTACGGGGGCGTGCAACTTAGCTTCGCAAGGTGAGACCTTGCGAGGCTGGAATCGTTTCCGGAGCTCGCGCTATTTGTGCGATATTTGAGAATAAGGTATAATAATCGTATGGCTAGTCAACCTCTTCCATCTTATATTACGCAGTACTTTTGGGGAGACGATCTTTCCCAGCTCAATCTGGAAAAAAATCAAAAATACATCGTAGAGACGCTTCTTGAAAAGGGAGACAGCAGGGCTCTTCATTGGTTATTTTCAAATATAGACAAACAAATAATTCTTAATTTTCTGCCGGAATTACGGTTAAATAAAAAATCAGAGCGTTTTTGGAACATTTATTTTGCTTAATTTATGCAATTGCATGCGGACACACTGCCAAAAGCAACAGCGGCAGTTTTGGAAAAGATCAAAAACATAAGCAACTTAAAAGATTTTTATTTAAGTGGCGGCACTGCGCTTTCGTTACAGCTTGGCCATCGGGAATCTGAAGATTTAGATTTTTTTACAAAAACTCCTTTTGACCCGCAATTACTACAACAAAAACTATCGCAATACGGTGAACTGAAAGATATCATGGTTGATGAGGGAACGCTTAATGTATTTATGGACGGGGTAAAACTTCAGTTCCTGTCTTACCCGTATAATTTACTTGAGGAATTCATTCCTTGGAATGGGATTAATCTTTCGGGAGTTATCGATGTTGCATGCACAAAACTCATCACAATTTCCATGAGAGGAAGCAAGAAGGATTTTATTGACCTATATGTTATTCTGCAGCAAATGACTCTCAAGGATTTATTTTCCAAGCTAGATCTTAAGTATGCAAAAGCGCAATATAATTACCCTCATATTCTGAAATCTCTCGTTTACTTTGAAGACGCAGACGTACAACCAATGCCTCGAATGCATATCTCTCTTGATTGGGAAAAAGTTAAGAATGTTATAATCCAAGAGGTTAAAAAAATTGAATTTTAACAGTAAGGAAGCTAAAGCAAAAGGCTAAAAGGTGTAATCACCTCGAACCGCACAGTCCCCCGGTGGGTCCACTTGGACCATATCTTAATTTCCATGTATTATTCCAATAACCTCTATAATTTGGGTCACTTGATACGGTATTTGTTTCAAAACCTATTTGGATACAGTAATCATTTCCATCGCTCGTATAATAATACCAAAGTTCTACATTATTATCGCCTTTATTAACAGGATATGGGAAGTTTTTTAACCTCTCCGCTACTTACTAAACTTGGTATCCAACCTGTACCATTTCCACTATAGCACCACCAGCAAGTTGAATCTGGATATTTACCATTAGTAACAAAATAACTCTCAACTGCGTCGACGAGTTGTCTTGCGTCTGATCTTCTTATCGCATCTCTGGCTTTTTGCATTTGAGCAACAGGATTAATTGCTACCAGCACTCCTGCTGCTAGTATTCCTAGAATGGCGATGACAATAAGAAGTTCGATGAGGGTGAAACCTTTTTTTCCACGAAAAAAATTACTCACACTATTATTTGACCACATCCGCATAAGATTTGCAAACCTTTAGACTCCTTTGCGGTAAGCGGCCCTGTGGATTGTTTTTATTTTCTCCTCATTGGGCCCGCCGACCGGCTGATCAAAATGTTCTTTGATAAATTCGATTGTTTCTTTGGGATCTTGAGTATTGACGAAAATACCCGTTCCGACTTCAAATCCGCCCAAAACTTTAACTCTGGGAATAATCCGCAGATACCAATCTCCTCCCGGATAAATATAAAAATTAAAGGGAAAATCCGAACCGTGGCGCAGATCAAGAATTTGGATCAACCGTGAAAGAGTGAACGCCAAATCTGAAATTTGATTATCTTTCAGCGAGCTGAAAAGGTTCCCCCGTTCTTTCGGCGCAATCCAAACTTCATCAGGCCACTGCGAAGTTCTGGGACAGAAAATAACAAAATGATTGGTTTCTTTATATGTTTGATCCTTTGCCGCAGTCTCCATTTCCATCGGAGTCGCTAGACGCGGGATATCCAAGTCAACTTCAAACGGTAGAACCGCCAATTGACTGTGCGGATGAGGTAAGCTCTCCCCCGCACCCTTTTCCCTGTTGTGAAAAATATAAACCTGACCGTCCTTTTCGTATTGCTTGAAACGGTTGATGTAAGTCTGCAATATTAATTCTGCTTGAACCAATGGTATTTCGCCAAAACTTTTATGATGGTTTGGGGTGTGAATTATTACCTCATGAACCGGAGCGAAGGGAAACTTATTGTTCACAACCCTGATCTGCCAATTGGCATCCCCGTCCTTCCCTCCCACTCTGTAGACTTCTTTATCGTTGGCTTCTTTGCCCGGACAAAAAGGACAAACCGGCTCAATCCCGCTGGCCTCATCCGGTCTCTTGGCCCGTCTTGGAGCTAAAATCACCCATTTTTTCGAAATCGGGTTCTGCAACAATTCAAAATCAGTCATATTTAATAATTACCACTTATTAATTTTTCGTATAGTCTCAAATATTCTTTAGCGCTTTTGTCCCAAGAAAAATCAGTAGCAAGAGCGTTCTCCACCATTTCGTGATACTGCTTTTTTTCATGCCGCCAGACATTCACTGCCTTCTCAACCGTTTCCTGCAATGTTTCTGCAGAATAATCGTTGAAAAGAAAACCATTACGCCCGTTATCAATAGAATCTGTCAATCCGCCAGTCCTATGAGCAATTGGCACAGCTCCATAAGACATAGCGATCATCTGTATTAATCCGCAAGGCTCAAATTTTGAAGGAATGAGCATGAAATCGGAAGCTGCATAGATTTGATTTGCCAATTTATCATTAAATACAAACGTGCAAGAAACATTCTTAGGATAAAATGTGTCCAGCCACAAGAACCGCTCTTCCCACTCTAAGTCACCCTTTCCCAAGATAACAAATTCATAATTTTTTAAATTCATCGTCCGAAGCATTTTGTGCAAAATATCAATACCTTTTTGTTTCGGATTAAATCTACCGATAAAAGATAGAAGCGGAATAGAGTCATCAATTTTTAATCCAAGTTTTTTCTGCAAATATTTTTTAGCCACCTTTTTCCCTTCTTCCCAAGAATGTTGAGATAGACACATCACCTCTCTTCTGTGATCATCAATACCATTAAGCACTCCAAAAATCCTGCCTTCTTTGGCACGTAAAATGTCCTCCAGTCCTGCACCATATTCTTCAGTCAGTATCTCTTTTGCATAAGTAGGGGAAACTGTAGTGATAATGTCCGCATGAACAATACCCTCAAGCAAGAAATTAATTTTATTTGCTTCAGTTTCCCATTGAACTACCTGATATTTGATTTTTTCAAGGCCTATTTTAGTCAAAATATCCAACGATGTCTTTCCTTGATAAGTCAAATTATGAATTGTAAAAATGGTCCTAATATGCGATTTATTTTCCTTTAGGAAAAGCGGAACAAGAGATGTATGAAGATCATTGCAATGAATTATTTCAGGTATCCAGGAAAGGTGTTTTTCCGTTACCATAGCCACGATCGCTTTATCAAAAAAAGCGAAAGTATCGGGAAATTTTGGATCATCAAGGTATTTATTGTTTTTTAAAAGATATACCGGCAACCTACTTAATGGATGCGCCACTTCATAGATTTCCACTTTCTCAAACTTATCTGCATATTTCACTTTAAAACTTTTTACAAGTTTTTTTGTACTTCGCCCTAACTTTAAGGCTTTATAAAAAGGAATTACTATGCGGATATCTATGCCCAAAGAACTAAGCGCTCTGGGAAGCGATTCAGCTACATCCCCCAAGCCACCAACTTTTATAAACGGGTCAAGTTCCCAAACAGCAAATAAAACTTTCATACGCAATTTTCCCAAGCAATTTTGTTAGTTCTCGTTCCCCTAATTTAAATACCTAATACTTTTTTATATACTTTTTCGTAATTTTCGACCATTTTTTCAACTGTAAAATTTTCTTCAACGTGTTTCCGGCAAGCATTTCGATCTATTTCGTTTACTCTTTGTATTGCCTCAATCATACCTTCTATGCCTTGCTTTTTAATAATCCAGCTACCTTTCCCCAGCCGATCCTCATTGTCCGGATCTACGATAAACCCTGTCACACCATCTCGCACTATCTCGGAAACGCTGCCCCTATTATAAGCAATTACAGGTACTCCGCACGACATTGCCTCTATCAAAACCATTCCAAAAGGCTCGTTCCATTGCAATGGAAATATAAAACCTTTTGCATGTCGTAAAAGGTCTATCTTTTTGGCATCATCTGGCAAATTAAATAACTGAATGTTCTGATTGTTTAGGAGGGGAGAAACTTTCTTTTGATAATATTCGCTTTTTTCAGTAACAGGCGTGATGTGAGTAATGACTTTCAGGTTAATTTTCGTTTGAGCTGCTATCTGCATAGCAATATCAATGCCTTTTTGTGGTATAAGTCTGCCTATAATTGTAAAATAATCATCTGCTTTTTCGCTAAACTGAAATTTATTCGATTCAACTCCATGATAAATTGTATCTATAACATTCATCTCGGGTATTGTGGCCTGAAAGCCCCTTTTCTGTGAATTACTTATAGCTATAAAGTTTTGATTTTGAAATCTTTTATATCTCCAATGATCCAAGGTATCCATTGGAGGAGGAAAAACATGCAGGGTGTAAACGGTCGGGATGTTCAATAATTCAACAAAGTAATGCGCTAAATTACCAAAGGCATGGTAAACGTGAAGAATATCAACTTTATTATTTTTGGCAAAATCATAAGCCTGCTTGGTTACTTCCAGTTCGAAATACTTTTTGGTTTCATAAAAACTAACTGCTTCATAAGCATCAGGATTCATATCCTGTTGGTAATCTATTAAAAACTTATTCTCCAATAAGGCTGTGTCCGGAGAAATTACTTGGGCTTTAGTCGGAATATCCGGAGCGGAAAAATAAAAAACCTCAATACCCTTTTTAACAAGACCATCCGAGAGGACAAGGGAGAGCTCCATTGGGGCCGAAACTCTTTTTCTGAATGCACCCTTATACATGTAGACCGATGGTACCAATATGCCAACTTTCATCGCTAACTAAATTGTAGCATAAATCTTGTGCATTCTTTCGGCAATCTTTGTCCAGGTAAATTTTTCCTGAACAGTTGCCCTGGCACGTTCCCCAATTTTCTTTCGAAGGCTTCGGTCTGCCAAAAGCCGATTGACCTTTTCCGCAATATCCTGGGAATTTCTTGGAGTTACAAAAAATCCATTGTATTTATCTTTCACAGCCAAAGGTATTCCGCCTTTTCTGGTGACTACAACCGGCAATCCGGCTGCCATTGCTTCAATAATAGTTAATGGCATCGGATCGTCCCAAACAGATGGCGAAACAAATACGCTGGCCAGATAATAAATATCGCGTAATTCGGCAGGATCAACATAGCCCAATAAATTAACATTTGTCAGCTTCTTCTGCTTAATAAGATTTGCCAATACATTTTTTTGCGGACCATCCCCCGCAATGACAATCTCTCCCTTTATGTCCCTTGCCGCTTTTACCAGGTATGCTACCCCCTTCTCACTTATTAGTCTTCCGGTAAAAAGAACAACATTGCTATGTTTTATGTTGTATTTTTCCGCAATTGCTTTTAGAATTTTTGAGTTTTTGCTTTGAGGAAAAAGACTCATCCTGACTCCTCCGGGAATAGTTCTGGTTTTTATTGACAATTCCGACCCAAACATTTTGAGAAATTTTGCTCTCGTATCTCCGGAGACAACCGTAATAGCATTCGCAGCCCGAAGAGCATCTCGTGTCATGCGGAAATAACGCCTGTCTTTGGATATGGCATGAATACAGCTTCCGTGCGAAGTCAAAATAATTTTAGTGCCATATATAGACCTTATGAAACGCGCAGCCCAGGCGTTAAGCATCAAGTGATGAACATGAATAATATCGGGTTTAAAAATTTCAACAATTCTGATTGTCTCCCTAATGAATGCGTTGTACAATTCAGCAATTTCAGTAGGGGTTAGCTCGCTGTACTTCTTTGATCCTTCTAATCCCGGCCTACCTATGAAAACAGGTATTTGAGGAAGCTTTATCGGAAAACTCTGAATTTTTGGATCAATCGGTAATTCATCAGGAGCCGCTATCGCCATATTGTATCCGTAACCCTCTATCAGACGTAATGTCAGATACTTAATATATGGACCAGATCCTCCCCCCTTTAAGGGGAAATCATAAAGTACAAGAATTCGGGGCTTCTTGCTGTTTAACATGAAACGTATTATAACACAATTTATTTCCTGTCAAGCTTTTATATCATTTTACTGACACTAACAAAAGGTATCAGGATATATTTTAATATTAATTAACATATCACTTTTGGCTTAACTTTTCTTTCACAACTAACCGAATAAATTCTATTAATGCCAGTTGGCGTTTGATGCGCCAGGGTTGAACGACTAAACGGAATAACCATTCCAGCCCAACACTTCTTATGAAAGTGGGTGCCCTTGGTGTTTTGCCGCTAATGTAGTCAAATGCGCCACCAACCCCGATGGCAACTTTTACCGGAATTTTATCCAGATTTTTATTGATCCAAAATTCCTGCTTGGGCGCACCCAGCGCAACAAAGAGAATATCAATTGACACCATTGAGCGAGACAATCCGCTTTCAGATGAATTAAAAGTCGGCTTGATCTTTGATTGGAGCCGACTTTTACTTAGTGAGGCAGAATTTGATGATAGTTTTTCAAGACTTTGCAGCCGAACGTCATCTGAAATGCGTGTTTGTTGAGCTTCAAGCCATTCTTCTCCGGCAAAAGCCACCTTCAGTCCGGGGTACTTTTTCCGTAAGCACTCTGCAGTCAACTCTGCTACGCCAGCCCTACCCCCAAGAAAGCCCACTGTTATAGGCTTTTCTGCTACCTCCCTACAGAGACTTTTCACCAGATCAACTCCCGCAAAACGTTCCCTTAATGGTTTTCCCAAGAACTTGGCAGCTATCATCACTCCAATACCGTCGGGCGAGGCTAAATCGGCTTTATTCAGAACATTCTTGAAGGTATTATTTTTGGAAGCAAGGACCAAAAATTCCGGATTTGGGGTAACAACAAAGAGCTTTTTTTTAAATTTTTCAAGATTTTTGACAATATACTCTAGGATTTCCTTTTTGGTTGCTTCCGTTATATCAACTCCCAGTATATTTTTCTTACCAATCATATTTTATTGCTATAAGTCTCACTATTATTTTTAAAATGTTCTATTTTAAGTCATTTTGAATACTTAATGTACTCAAATTTCGTTCTCAAGCCCTATATTCGCAAGGCCAAAAATATTAGGATTTATCCAATGTTGCCTTGACAATACTATAAAACTATTCTCCTGTGAAAAATCTGCTTTTTTGGAAATTTTCACAACTTTCAAAATATCATCAAATTTATTATAAGACTTATTTTCTTTCCATATCATCCTGAACTTGTTTCAGGATCTCATTCCTGAAAACTAGATGCTGAGATAAATTCAGCATGACAATTAACGGATTATTTCTTACTAATACTCCTTTTATACAATTCTATATTCTCAAGCGCTACTCCCGTACCCTTGGCTACGCACAACAGAGCCTCTTCGGCAACATGGCAAGGCACGCCGGTCAATTTAGTCATCAGTTTATCAAAATTTTTAATCAGCGACGTTCCCCCGCTCATTACTACTCCCTTGTCGATGATGTCAGCCGCGAGTTCTGGCGGAGTTTGCTCCAAGACACTCTTGACCGCGCCGACAATCTGTAGCAAAACAGGATAAATTGCCTCATTTATCTGTACTTCCGTCAACTCAATCGTTCTCGGCAAGCCTGTAATTGTATCCCGACCCCTTATTTCCATTTTTGCAGGCTCTTTGGTCTTGTCTTCTTCAATTAATGCGTTTCCGATTGTAATTTTTATTTCCTCCGCCGTTCTTTCTCCGACCAGTAGATTAAACTTTTTCTTGGTGTAATTGGATATTGCCTCATCAATTTTATTGCCTGCAACGCGAACAGAATTGTGGGCTACGACTCCTCCAAGGGAAATAACGGCACATTCAGTTGACCCTCCGCCGGTATCCACAATCATATGCCCTGCAGCCTGGGCAATGGGAATTCTGGCTCCGATCGCAGCTGCCAAAGGTTCTTCAATCAGGTAAGCGATTTTGGCGCCCGCTGCCATGGTCGCATCCAAGACAGCGCGTCTTTCGACTTGAGTTACACCTGACGGAATGCAAACCATAACTTCCGGCTTGAAAAAACGGGATTTTCCCACTGCTTTATCAATAAAATAGGAAAGCATTGCTTCCGTAATCGTATAATCTGCAATCACTCCGTCCCGAAGAGGTCGAAGCGCAACAATGTTTCCCGGAGTTCTGCCCAACATTTCTTTGGCTTCCCGCCCGACTGCCACCACTCTATTTTCTTCGGCAGTTACAGCCACAACCGTAGGCTCGTTGAGGATTATTCCCTGCCCAACCAGATAAACCAAGGTGTTGGCAGTGCCTAAATCAATACCGATTCTTTTTCCTGAAAACGAAAACATAATAATTTTTAAACAATTGCGTGAGTTAAGTATATCAAATTATCCCTAAACTGTGTCAAAAAAGGTTTTAGCCTTGGCAAATTTGATTATATACCCCTACGCTTTCAAAATGCAACAACTCCTTGAAAGCTCCGGGGTACAGGTACCCCTTTTTTCCATTTGGTTTTTTGGGTGCGAAGGGGTATAATGGTGCTTGATGAAAAAGATCGCGCTTTACGTTGCTACAATTGTATTTTTGGTTATCGGGACAACGACTGTCATCCTTTATGGCCGAGGTTACAACTTCAATTTTGTTGACGGAAAAATAGGAGTTTTCGGAACGGGACTCCTCGCGGTTACCAGTCAACCGGACGGCGCCGGAATATACATCGACGATCATCTGACTTCGGCTACCAACAATACTATTAACCTGCCGCCCGGTGAATACAACGTCAAGATTGCCAAATCAGGCTATTCCACTTGGAATAAGAAAATCAAAATTGAGAAAGAAGTTGTCTCCAATGTTTACGCATTTTTAATTCCGACTGCTCCAAAACTTGACAATATCACCGAGGCGGGCGTGGAGAATCCGGTTCTGGATCCAACCCGTACCAAAATAGCCTATACCGTATCCTCTTCCGACGATCCCCGCAAAAACGGGGTTTACATTTTGGATATGGGACTGCGTCCGATCTTAACTCTGCAAAGCTCTTCGTCTCAAATCGTGGGAGACACAATTGATGATTTTTCAAAAGCCAGCCTTTCTTGGTCTCCTGATGCCAAAGAACTGGTTGCCACAATTTCAGCCGGACCTGGCGCAACGACCTATCTTTTAAAGACAACTTTCAATGAAAACCCGCAAGATATCACTGCTACTCTGGCTTCAGTTGATTCGACATGGAAGGAGCAAAAAACAAACCAGGATGATTCTCAATTGTTGGGACTTAAAACAAGCTTACAAAATCTGATTAAGGATCACTTTACAGTTCTTTCCTGGTCGGAAGATGAAACCAAGATTCTCTATACCGCCAGCGACTCGGCCACCCTACCTTTAATCATCAATCCTCCGTTGATCGGCACGAACTCAACATCGGAAGCGCGAAATATCAATAAAGGCGCAGTTTACGTTTATGACATCAAAGAAGATAAGAATTTTAAGATTTTGGATGCAAATACCCTTTCCTTGAATTGGTTTGCCGATTCAAAACATTTGATTTATATTGTCGATGGGAAAATAAATATTATGGATTATGACGGACAAAACAAAACCACTATTTATGCGGGGCCATTTATCGATGACTTTGTTTTCTCCTGGCCTGACGCAAGCAAAATCCTGATCCTTACCAACCTTGGCAACCCTACCATTCTCCCCAACCTCTACACCATTGGATTAAAATAATTTTTAATTTCAAATTTAAAATTTTCAATGAATTCTAAATTTATAATGTTTTAATTTTTTAACATTAAAAAATTGATTAGAAATTAAGAATTAGGAATTAGAAATTTTATTTTGGCTCTGCAAATACCAACAGCCTTTGCCACGTTGTACCAGGCGGCCAGCAGGTCTGCAGGATCAGCAGTTCTTTTCCGGTCTGGGCATTAACTATGTATGACACATCGGAAGGACTGGTGATTTCTGTCTTGGTCACTTTATAATTATGTCTTACGTCTTGAGAAAAAATGACTATTTCGTCATCTTTTTGCAGGTCTTTCAGGAGATAAAATATCGCGTTGTATCTTCCGACATCCCAAAAATTATCCGTTGAGTGAGCAAATAGATAAATATTTCCTTTCTGTCCGGGAAAGTAGGTGCCGGCAGCATGCGCCACTCCCTTTTGCAAAATAGGCAGAAAGACATCAGGATTTGACGGATCAACGTTGGGAAAAATCTTGGCGTTGGCTCCAATTTTCGGTATCAAAATGCTAAACATTGGATCAATCGGTGTCAAAATTTGTTCCGTCGGACCGGACAGAACATCGCCTAAACTTAAGGATAATTTCCGGACAGGCTTTTGGATTTCCGGAATTTCCGGAACTTTATTTAGTTGAGCAACCTGACTGTCAACAGAGAAATGCACTCCTCTGATTTGAATTATCCTGAATTGAACTTCGTAATATAAGGCAGGGCCAAAAGTCGCTAAGACCCCGAAGATCGCGAAAAGCACCAGAAAATTCCCGAGAGTCCGGACAACTAAAAAGCGCACTTTATCTTTTGTAGTCATGTGTCCCCGGAGGGAATTGAACCCCCATCTTGCCCTTAGGACGGGCCTGCTCTATCCGTTGAGCTACGAGGACCCGTTTGTATTTTAGCACAAAAGAAAGTAGAATTGATAAAGTGCGGGCTTGCCCGCCAAAGCTTCCTCGGCCTTCGTAGCCGAGTTACTTCGGCGAAGGAGGCAGCGACGGCGGGGTGTAGTGTACCGGTAACACGCTCGGTTCGGGATCGAGAAACACTGGGTCCAATTCCCAGCACCCCGACTCTTCAACAAACTCAAAATCTTCGACTCTTTATTTTTCTGTTGATTTCTGTCAAAATATTAAAATGAAAACTAAAGAGATAGTGATTTGGTTTGCAGTAATTGTGGCTTTGGTTGGCGGATTTTGGTTTCTGATTAATGCCGTCAACGCCCCCCCCTCTCCATCTGCTCCCGTGGAAATAAAAAATCTTCCGCCGGTTTCCGCAAATGATTTTATCAGAGGAAACCCCAGCGCCAAAGTTACCTTAATTGAATATGCAGACTTCCAGTGCCCGGCCTGCGCCACAATGCATGCAACGATTAAGAAGCTTCAGGCAGATTTCAGAAACGATTTAAAATTGGTTTACAGATTTTTCCCTCTGATCAACATTCATCAAAACTCTTTAATCTCGACTCAAGCAGTTTACGCGGCGGGTTTACAGGGTAAATTCTGGGAAATGTCCGACCTGGTTTACGAAAATCAAGACAGCTGGAGCGACAACGCGCAGGCAAAAAACATTTTCGTAGATTACGCTAAAGAATTGGGCTTGGATCTGAATAAATTTAATTCCGATATTAACAGTGATTCGACAAATAAATTTGTGACAGATGCCGAAAATAGTGCGCTTAACTTGGGAATTAATTCAACTCCGACACTTTTTCTAAACAGAAAAATAATTCAAGATCCTACAAGCTACAGCTATGAAGATTTTAAAAAGCTTATCCAAGATGAGATTAAAGCGCAATGAAAAAAATGAAGCTTAAAAAAATTGTCCTATTCCTTCTGTCCCTCGCCGGATTTTTTGACAGCAGTTATTTAGCTATTATAGATTATAAACACATCTTGCCTCCATGCAGCTTAATCAAAGGTTGCGATTTGGTTTTAACCAGCCGTTTTGCCAGAATTCTGGGCCTTCCGATGGGTGTTTACGGCGCTCTTTTCTTTCTGGCTCTGATTTTTATTTTGCTTTTGGAAAATCAGCAAAATAAATTTTTTAAATATTTTAAATTTTTGACGTTAATTGGGGTTGTAATCTCTATTATTTTAATCTATATTCAAGCCTTTGTTCTTCACGCTTTCTGCCAATATTGCCTGCTGATTGAAGCGATTGTCTTTACAATCTTTATCTTAAGTTATCCTTTTAATTCGTCTTCGAGGTAGATATTCTCCAAGTCTCTTTTGTCCCAATCAAAGATTTCGTCTTTATTGAAAACCAGCATTTCTTCTTTTTTGGCCATCTGGACACTTTCGGAAGCATGGATTAGATTGTATTGCTGGCTCATTCCGAAATCTCCCCTGATGGTTCCGGGCTCCGCATCGCGGGCCTTGGTAATTCCGGTCATTTTTCTGATTGTCGCAACTACGTCTTTTCCTTCCAAAAGCATTGCCACAATCGGATAAGATTTCATGTAGTTTTTTAGTCCTCCAAAGAAGGGTTTGTCTTTGTGATGTGCATACCATTCGTCCAAAATCGCATCGGTCAAAGAAATCATTTTGAGCCCCACTAATTTTAGTCCTTTTCTTTCAAACCGATGGATTACCTCTCCGATAAGGCCTCTTTGTACTCCGTCCGGCTTGACCAAAACTACAGATCTTTCCATATTATTTTAAATGTAGCAGATTTTCAAAAATTTGTCTATCTTCAAAATTGCCGATAATTGCAATGCTTAAACCTTTTTGGACAAAATACTTTTTGGCCACAGCTTTAATTTGCTCCACCGTCACCGCATCTACTTTTTTCATAACTTCATCCGGATTGTCAATCTTTTTTTCCAAAAGCTCCTGGGAGGCGTAATAATATGCCACCGACCGGCTATTCTCCAGCCCCAAAACCATATGCCCCTTCAAATATTCTTTAGCTTTTTTCAATTCCGATTTAGAAATTAGAAATTTAGAATTAGAAATTTTCTTATGCTCCTCAAGAATGACTGTTATTCCTTCTTCAATTCTCTTGGGATCAATTCCTGATACCGTAACTATGCTTCCCGCGTCCTGATAGCTGTCAGCACCCGTTGAGACATAATATCCCAAACCTCTTTTCTCCCTGACTTCATGAAAAAGTCTGGAACTCATTCCGCCACCCAAAACCGCCGCCAAAACCTCCAGCGGATACCTATCCGGATGATCATTTTTTACGGTTTTAAAGCCGATCGCGATATGCGCTTGTTCTGTTTTTTTGGTTTTGAGGAACAATCTTGGTTTATCCTGCTTTTCGTCATATTTATTGAACTTTAAGGTCTCAAAACGGGGCATTTTCCCCAGATATTTTTCTGCCAACCCCACTGCTTGCTTATTTTCAATTCCGCCGGCAAAAACAATCGTCATGTTGTGCGGACTGTACAGGCTTTTCAGATAGTTTAAGAAATCTTCTCTGGTTACTTTTCTGACAATGTCTTTTCCTCCGGCGATATTCCACCCCAAAGGCGTATCTCCGTAGATAAGTCGTTCGTAAACGTCGCCGATATCCCGCATCGGATTATCTTCATTCATATCTATTTCCCCGACAATTACACCTTTTTCTTTTTCAATTTCGGCCGAATCCAGCTTTGAATTTTGCAGCATATCGGACAAAACATCCAAGGAAATTTCGACTTTGTCGGCAGCGGATTTGATGTAATAAGCCGTCACTTCTTTGCCGGTTGAAGCGTTAAATTCTCCGCCCATTCCGTCAATCAGGCTGGTTATATCCATGGCTGTCGGACGCTTGACGGTGCCCTTGAAAGCCATATGCTCCAGGAAATGGGAAATTCCATTATTTAATCTTGTTTCGTACCTACTGCCGGCTCCTACCATCACCATCACCGTGGCTGATTCAAACGACGGCATGGGAATAGTCAAAACTCGAAGTCCATTTTTCAAAATTGTGCGATTAAATTTCATTAGAAGTCATACAATTCTACCACTTTCAATAGACATTTGCCAAAGAATGAAGTTAAAGCTCAAGGGGATGTTTCATGATTTTTCCTGATGGCGGCTGATATTCCCACCAATCTCCAGCCGTTGCTTGATACGTGAACTTAATTCCTTCTGGACGCAGAAGTTCCCGATTAAAGGCTTTTATTATTGATAATATCTTCCCATTTGTTTCTTCATCACCTATCCGCCTACCATCTGTGTGATGAAAAATAATTGTCTTCAGTAGTCCATTTTTTAATATTACTTGTCCTAATTCGCAAGAATCTATTCCTTCCATATCTTTTCTTATGGCATTTTTGAACTCCACATGATTTCTTGCGTCTCCCAATGCAATTTCTATCCCATTTTCTTGCTTTACTATAGCTATAAAAAGATAAGATGGATATTTTTGTTTCGCCACAATAAAATCTAAATCCTCTTTCTGAAAAGGACTGACCCCAAATCTCACAGGAACTAAACTCTCCATATTCACGGCTTTTACCAATGTTTCTTTCGGATTCATATATTAGGGCGATTTTACCACTTTCAAGCCCTATTTGCCATTTCGTAGCTTAAATCTTGCAATTGAAACAAAGACCGTTAAGTTTTTTAGCCGAGCGCTGAAAGCAGCGCGTTAAAAAGTTGCGAAGGAATTTTCAGGGAGAGCCCGCCAGAATTGAGCGGAGAGGGTGCTATCTCCCGATTAACGACTGAGCAACTTTAGCGACCTTTCATAGCTCGGGAGCTTTTGCTTCTTTTCTCGGCAGAAAAGAAGAATAAAAAAACTACATCTTCTCCGGCGCCTTTATCCCCAAAAGATTTAAGCCGTTTTTGAGCACTTGCCCTACTCCCCTGGTCAAATTCAGCCTGAAATCTTCATTGTCGCTGCCGATGATTTTGTGTTTTTGATAGAACAAGTTAAATTTCTGGGACAAATCAAACAAATAATTGCACAAAATATTCGGCGCGAACTTCTCCCCCGCTGCCGCCACTATTTCAGGAAAATTATTCAACGCCCGCAGCAACGAAACCTCTTCCGCCTCCAGCTTCGCAAGGTGAGACCTTGCGAAGCTAATTTCATTTTTTGCTTTTGACAAAACGCTTTGCGTTCTGACATACGTATACTGAATATACGGCCCGGAATCCCCTTGCATATTTAAAATTTCATCCCATTCAAACACAATATCTTGCTGCGGAGTTCTTTTCAAATCGTTCCATTTAAGTGCGCCAATCCCGACGTCTTCCGCCACTTTTTTATCCGAACCAAGACTCTCTGCTCTTTTAATTGCTTCTTCCAATACTTCTTCCAGCCAAATCGCATTTCCTTTTCTGGTTGACATTTTTTGATCTTTGAATCTATATAAACCGTGTTTTATATGAATTCTCTGCCCGTCTTTTGCCCACCCGAGCATTTTTTCAACCTGAAAAAGCTGATTGAAATACAACGACTGCTCTGCTCCGACTTCGTTAATTACGACGGTATCGTTCCCATACTTTTCTAGCCTAAACTTATCCGTTGCCAAGTCGCGTGTTGCATACAAAGTTGCCCCATCTTGTTTCAAAATCATGAGTGGCGGGTATTTATCCTTATCAAAAAATATTAATTTTGCCCCTTCTTCGCCTTTTTTAAGTAAGCCTTTCTTTTCCAGTTCCCGAATTACGCCGCCCATTTTATCTTCAAAAAAGGCTTCACCATAACCTAATCCATCATTTTCCGTAAATTCAACTCCGAGTTTTTCATAGATTATTTTGAATTCCTTTAATGACCAGTCGACACATTTTTTCCAAAGCCTTCTGGCTTCAGGATCCCCGTCTTCAAGTTTCTTAAACCATTCTCTGGCTTTCTCTTCCAATTCCGGATTCTTTTCCGCCTCCTCATGAAACTTCACATACAAGGCAACCAGATTTTTTACCGGGTTTTCCGACTTTTCAATTTCACTTTCGTTTCCCCAAGTTTTTATGGCATAGATTTGTTTTCCGAACTGCGTTCCCCAATCTCCCAAGTGATTATCCCGATAAACTTTCCATCCATTTGCCGTTAATAAATTTGCGATTGCGTCTCCGATAATTGTTGACCTAAGATGACCGACAGTGAAGGGTTTAGCTATATTTGGCGAGGAATATTCAACAACAACTTTTTTGTTCGGATCTTCATTTTTGGAACCGAATTTTTCTTTCTGTTCCAGAACTTTTTCCAGTTGTGAAAATAGATATTTCTCCGACAAATAGAAGTTGATGAAGCCCGGCGCGACCGCCTCTACCCGACTGATATTGGCATTATGTATTAAGTATTTAGTATTAAGCAGAACTATGATTTGTTTCGCCAACTCCAACGGCGTTTTATATACTTTATACTTACTACTTAATACTTTATACGCGACCAAAGCGACATTTGAAGAATAGTCTCCAAAGCTCTCATTCTGCGGTTTCTCAACCAGAAAATTACCCCCCTTCGGGGGGCAAGCCTTCTCTTTTGTAAGTTCCCGCAATAAATCCTTGAGGGCTGAATTAATTTCGTTTTTAATATCCATAAGTTTATTTTAGCACAACGGATTTTATGCTTCTTGACAAGAATATTCACAACTGCTAGCCTGATACTAGTGAAAGTTTTGATTGTTGATGATGATGAAAATTTAAGCGCTATTTTTGAGGCTGCGCTACAAAAGAATGGTCTGGAAGCCGTTTGTGCTTTGAACGGGAAAAGCGGTATTGACAAAGCTAAATCAGAAAGACCAAACCTCATACTTCTGGATCAGGTTCTACCCGACATCTCTGGCAATGAAATTTTAAAAACCTTAAAAATGGATGCGGAAACACAAAAAATTCCGGTACTTATGCTTTCCAATTTCAGCCAGGAAGAGCTAGTCAAAGAAGCTATCAATAACGGTGCGCTGGATTACATTTTTAAATATCAGGTTGAACCGCAAGATCTTGTCAGTAAAGTAAAACAAGCTCTTAAAATATAATTTATATTTAAATGGATTACGCTAAATTAGCGCCTGCCTTAATTGAAGCGGCTTCTTTTATCGCTGCTTTTGCGGCAATTGTCGCTTCGATCACAATGGCCCGTTTTATACGGAAATTCGTAACGGGAATTTTAAGTCTAGGATTTAAAACCATCGGCATTGGTATATTTATCTTGGCTTTGGGAATTATTGTCGACGCTATCCAAATTTATATTCAGGCGCTGCAATCTCCGGCAACACTGGATATTTTGCTCGTAATAAAACAGATTTTCTTTGTAGTCGGAACTTACGTTATTGTCATCGGGAGCAAAAACATGGGAGACAAACTGGAAATGCTGTCAAAACATAAATCCGCAGAATAAACATCTATGATAACCGCCTTGCTTCTCACTGTCACGCTGGAACTCGCTGCTGTTTTGCTGTCTTTGGAAAATGATTTGCTCAAAAAAAACGCTCTGAAAGCAAAAAAAACAGAAGAAGACAAATTATATAAGCTGGATGTAGCCAAAGATCTTGAAGAAAAAATAGCCTACAGTACTGATCCGGAAAAAGTAGTTGATGAAATTATTCTTTCCCTGCGGAACTTTTATAACTACTCCACCGCCTCATCGATGGTGATAAAAGATGCAAGCATTGTTTTTAAAATTTATGCGCAGGAGAATATCGGACCGGAATATGCGCAAAAAATTGAGGAGGACATGCTGTCTTCTTTTGAAAAACTTACCGGCAAACTTAGCCTTAAAATCGACAAAAAGATATTTGGCAATCCCATAGATAATACTGTCAAATCAAGCTATTTGTCATCTTTCCATCTGCCGCTGGTCGCTAATAATAAGGTTTTAGCGATGATCCATCTGTCTTCAACTCTGGAGAATGCTTTTCCCAATATGGAGGACCTGCATGCAATTATCGATTCCGCTTCGTCGGCTTTAACGCATTTTAATCAGGCCATTAATTTGGAAACGGAAAAATTTACTTCACTGATTAACAGTATTGATGACGGGATTTTTCTGATCGATAACAAAAATAATTTATTAACGCTTAGTGATTCCGCGCAAAAACTTCTGGGAGTCCCGGCAAATGCCGGTATTTTTGAGATCGCAAATGTTTTTGGAGAAGATTTTGACTTGGAAAAAATAATTCATGAAGTCATCTTAAATAAAAGTCTAAATTTTGGAAAAGAAATCAAAGCCAACAACAAGGTCTTAAACGTTTTTGTAAATCCCATTAAAAACAATAAGGTTTCTGTGACTTTGCATGACGTAACCGAAGATAAAAAGAAAGAAATGCAGAAAGAGGATTTGATTCACATTATGGTTCATGAGCTGCGGGCGCCGGTTACAACGATTAAAGACTCGGCGGAACTGATCATCACCAGTGAAGACAGCCTTGAAAAAGAGAAAAAATTAAAATTTTTGAAAATGATTCACGAGCAATCAAAAAAGGTGTTGGGGCAAATCGGCTCGATTCTGGATACTGCCAAACTTGATGCGGGAAAATTAGTGTTGCAAAAAACCAAAGGCGACATTGCCAAATTAGTCCAAGACGAAATTCAGAATTTTATGCCCCAGGCGGAACGAAAGAATATTTCTTTAAGTTTTGACGTTCTGGCTAAATCCGTTCCTGAAATTTCTTTTGATGAAATAAGAATTAGCCAGGTCATTGACAACCTGCTGTCAAATAGCCTCAAATTTACGCCTGAAAACGGCAAAATAAAAGTTGAATTGGATTACAAAACTATTCCGCCGGTTTTGGACGGCATATCACCGATGGGAGAATTGTTGAGTCTGGATAAATTTATCGTCATTTCTGTCGCGGATAGCGGAGTGGGAATTGCGCCGGAACAGCAAAAATTACTTTTCTCTAAATATACACAAGCCGAAAATACCTCCGAAAAAGTGGCGACGATGGGCACGGGGCTGGGACTCTATCTGGCCAAAGGTATCGTTGAGTCACACGAGGGTAGAATATGGGTGAAATCCGCTCAAGGACAAGGCACAACGTTCTCTTTCACTCTTCCGGCTACGGATGATGCTAAAGCCTCCTGTGAGGCTTCAAAACCTGCCACAACTCCCCTGGCGAAACTCTCCCAAACGGTCAATTAACTTTCCAACTTTTTCCGTCGGAGATAATTTCAATGTCGCCTCTCTGATCAGTTCTCAAAGTTTTAATGTTTTTGGATTTTAATAAGTCCAAAATAAAAGTTGTTGGAAGACCGTATTTGTTTTTGGCTCCGACGGAAATCGCGGCCAGTTTTGGATTTAAAATATCCAGAATTTCAGAGGTTAAGCCAGTCTGTGAACCATGATGCGGAACCTTCAGAACATCAATTCTTCCCGTCGTTGAGTCAATCTTTTCCATCGCTTGAGCTTGCGCGTCTCCGGTAAAAAGAGCTTTAAAATGATTGTAAGTTAAAAGTTCGATCATTGAAAAATCATTGGCATCCGAACTTGTTTCGCTGATTGAATTCTGGTCAAACCATTCCTTAGTTGGCCAAAGCGTTTTGAAAATAACTCCGTCTTGAAGCAGAAACTGGTCTCCCTGCCACAAAAATATCTGCTTGACATGATTTTGCTCCAACTCATCAATGAGTTTTTTGTAAGCGCCGGTCGGATTGCCGATTTTCTCGTAACCGAAAGCCAGCACTTTGTACCTTTTTACCACATCAATTAAGCCGGTCAGATGATCCGCATGCGGATGAGTCAGCATTATTAGTTCAATCGTTTTGTCCCAAAACGGCATATGTTTCCCCAGACAGCCAAGCACCGCATCGTCCGGCCCACCGTCAATTAAAATATCCGATCCGCTCGGGGTTCTCATAAAAATTGCATCCCCCTGCCCCACATCGCAAATTACCACGTGCAATTTTTTGTCGTTATAAGTTATGGTTTGACATACTAGGATACACCCCAACAGACAAAAAAAAGCGGTCCCGATCAAAAAATATTTCTTCATTTTCGTTTAAGAAAAATTAAAGTTGAAATTAATAAGCAATAATATCCCGCGGCAAATTGCCAGGGAAAACTGCTAATCGTCAACACTCCGCCAAGATTTCCGAAAATATTTACCACCGATTCAAAATACAGCAAAAGCGGATAACATAAGTAGATCAAGATTTGTCCCAAAGGCATCAAAATTAAGCCCAAAATTGCCCCTGCTCCTCCGATCATCATCAATATCGGCACTGTCCACAAAACTAAACCGTTAACCAATATTGAATATACTGAATATGTTCCGAAATTGGCTAACAAAATCGGTAAAGTGGCAATTTGAGCCGTAATGGTGGTTGAAACTTCCGCCACAACCCCCTCTTTCTTGCCAAAAAGAGGTTTAAGGTACAAAATGCCCAGAGTTGCAGCAAAAGATAATTGAAAACCAACGTCTGAAATCAAGGATGGATCAAGAAAAAGCATCCCAAAGCCTGCCAGAAACAAACTATTTTCCGCCAGAGTCTGTCTGCCCATGATTTGGGCGGAAAAAACCAAAATTCCCATGACCGACGCCCTGACAATCGACGGTTCCAGTCCTGCCAAAAGCGCGTAAAAGATAATTGCCAGAATACTTAACCCGATGGCCACCTGCCTTTTAAAAAACAGCACGAAAAAGGCGCTGATAAATCCCCCGATCAAGGTGACGTTCATTCCGGACGCGGCAATGACGTGAAAAACTCCGACCGTCCGCAAGTTGTTGGAAAAATCTTTGGGCATTTGTTCTTTAATGCCAAAAATTATTCCCAGCAACAGACTGGAGAATGGAGCCGGCAAGGTTTTGGAAAATAAAGAAATCAGTTTTTCCCGCAGGATATTTATTCCCCCCAGGCTAGCTTGAAAAACATTTGCAGAGCCATTGACTATTTCCATCTTGGGAAAATATATTAGCAGTCCGTTATTCCGATTGCTTATTTTTCCTGAAATACGCACGGAATCACCATAATTGACCTCGGGAAAACCATTGGTGGTAACCCTGATTTTCTGATTTTTGTAATTAGCAGTAAATGACTGCTGACTGCCAATTGTCTGGGGCGAAGATAGAATCATCGCCTGAAAATCAACCTTTTCTCCGTCTGAAAATTGATACCGATTCGAGTAAAATAAGTAAAATCTGAAGCTAAGAATTAAAAGCAACAAGACGAGCAGTTTGGAATTCATCAGTAGATTGTGATTTTATCTTTGATTTGATCGAACACCTTCGCCCCTACTATTTTCTTGTCTTTAAGCTCCGAAATCGAGCCATACGGCCGACCGGCAATGATTTTTTGGGCCGTCACCGGACCTATTCCGGGCAAGCTGTCAAGCTGGGACTCGGAAACGGTATTGATATTTATCAAAGCGCCCGCAACCATCCCCTGCGTGGAACTGTTTGGCGCTGACACTTCGCTGACTGCTTCTCCAAGATTCGGAACATAAATTTTTGCGCTGTCAATTAACTTGGTTGCCAGATTAATATTCTTGGCAATATAATTTCTGTCGGCTTGTGCCGATAATCCTCCTGCCGCAACAAAGGCGTCCTGAATTCTTGAATTTTCCGGCAATTTATACACTCCTGGTTTCACTACGGAACCTTCCACATCGACCAAAATAGTCTTTGCTTCCGAATTCTGACTTGTGGAAGAATTAGCCTCAAAAGTGATGCTCTCCGAGCCTGATTTATTGGCCGCAAATAACCCTATCAAACCATATGCAAAGAATATCATCCCCAAAATTCCTAGGCTCAAAGGAAGCCAATTCTTCCTGATTAGAGGCAAATACTTAGAAATGAGTTCCCGAGTATCCATCTTATGCAGCTACGAAATTAATGACTTTTCCTTCAATATAAATAACTTTTTTAATGCTTTTGCCTTCCAAATTAGTCCTCGCGTTTTCGTTAAGTTTGGCTAACTTTTCAATTTCAGTTCTGTTCTTGACGGTTTCAGGGTCGGTGACGATGTTGCCTCTTAGCTTTCCATTCACCTGAATCACAACCGTAATTTTCTCCTTGACCAAAAATTTCGGGTCATAAGTCGGCCAAGTTGAGGTATTAATTGACGCTTTATTTCCTAGCAGTTGGTAGACTTCTTCGCTAAGATGTGGAGCAAAAGGCGCAATCAGTTTTACGAAAACTTCGGCCTCTTCACGACTGATGGATTTTTGTTGAGACAGAAAATTGTACCACTCCATCAGTGCTGCAATTGCGGTGTTGTAATTTAATTTCTCAATATCTTCGGTCACCTTTTTAATTGTCTTATGCATTATCTGAAGACCGGCAGGACCGGAAGAATTTCCGACAGGACAACCCGACATAAACAGCGCCCAAACCCTTTTCAAAAATCTGTGCATTCCTTCAATTCCCGTATCCCTGAAATCCCCTCCCTGACTGAAAGGACCCATAAACATCAGGTATGTCCGCAGGGTGTCTGCGCCAAATTTCTTGATATAAGCATCGGGAATGACGACATTTCCTTTGCTTTTGCTCATCTTGGCACCATCTTTGACGATTAATCCATGAGCTCTAAACTTGGTAAATGGTTCTTCGAAGCTAATTAGACCCAAATCCTTAAGCACCATCGTAATAAACCGGGAATACAACAGGTGTAGCACTGAATGCTCCGCTCCGCCAATGTATATATTGACAGGAAGCCATTTTTTTACCCTTTCCCTATCAAAAGCAGCCTTTTCTATATCAGTTGAGACGTATCTTAAGAAATACCAGGCACTGTCCAAAAAAGTATCGGAGACATCCGTCTCTCTTCTGGCTTCTCCTCCGCATTTCGGACACTTGGTTTTGTAAAATTCAGGATGGCTGGCCAAAGGTGCTTGTCCGGTCCCCAAAGGCTTGTAATCCTGAATGAAAGGCAACTCAACCGGCAAATCTTTTTCCGGAACCGGCTGCCAATCACATTTTTGACAATAGATCATCGGTATCGGCGGACCCCAATATCTCTGCCTTGAAATCAACCAATCTCGGAGATGATAATTAATTTCCTTTTTACCCTTTGGTTTAGCCTGGAATGAAGTCTTGACAATCGGAATTTTGTATTTCTGCGCAAACTCCCTGTCTCTTTCATCTTCCGCCGGAACCGCCATGATTGCGCCTGTTCCGTATCCCATCAGAACATAATCTGCAATCCAAACGGGAATTTTCTTACCGGTCAAGGGATTGGTAACATATTCTCCGCTGAAAACTCCTGTTTTTTCCTTTCGCCTTTCTTCATCTGTTTTCTTGCCTGATGTTTGAATATAAGCTGCAACTTCTTTTGATTTAAACTCTTTTGCTTTAGAATGCTGCGGAGAAAGAACCAAAAATGTCGCCCCATCCGTAGTGTCAGGTCTGGTAGTAAAAACCTCTATTCCGCCAAAATTAATGACCATTCCCTCTGACCGTCCGATCCATTGTTTTTGGGCGATTTTGACCTTTTCAGTCCAATCAATCTGTATCAAATTATCTAGTAACCGATCAGCATACTTCGTGATTTTGAAGAACCATTGGTCCAAATCTCTCTTCTCGGCGACCGAACTACACCTTTCACACAAGCCATCTTCAACCTGCTCATCAGCCAGCACAGTCTTACAGGAAGGGCAAAAATTAACCGGAGCTTTCTTGCGGTAGGCCAAACCGGCCTTAAAAAGCTGAATAAACAGCCATTGCGTCCATTTGTAATATTCGGGCTTGTAAGTTTCAACAGTCCTTGACCAATCAAAGCTATTCCCAATACTTTTCAGTTGTCTATAAAAATTTTTCTCGGAAAGTTTAGCCTGCTCAACCGGATGATTGCCCACTTTGATGGCGTAATTTTCGCTGTGAATTCCGAAGCCATCCAGACCAATCGGCTCAAAAACTATTTTGCCCTGCATCCGCTGAAACCTGCCGTAAACGTCCGCACCTGTGAAAGCATACATATTGCCAACGTGCATGCCCTCGGCGCTCGGATACGGGAACATCATGAGGTTATAAAAAGGCTTCGTGGCTGTGTCCAAATTTGGAGAATAGACTTTGTCTTTTTCCCACTGCGCTTGCCATTTAGCCTCAATTTCGCTCGGATTATACTTTTGATTTATACTTTTGATTTTTGACATTTGCTTTTAAAATTAATTTAAAGTATATCACAATTCCAAGTTAAGTAAGAAAAGTTGCATTTTCAATCAAAATTACCTACGATTGAGGGTGATATTAAAGATATGAGTAAATTAAAAACAAAAATCATCTTTCTGCTTGTCACTTGTTACTTGTCCCTTATTACCGCGCCTCCGGCGCAGGCCCAATCCATGTCTAATCAAAGTTACATCATCCGGACAGACAGCGTCAATGCCGTTTCCGAGACTACGTCAGCTTTGGATTTAAGCCCAAAGCCCACCCCCAGCGACCTTGGGCCGGTTGTTTCGGAAGGCGTAAATTTCAGAGTTAAAGCAGGCTTTAAAAATCTCAAAACCGGCCTTCCTTTTTCGGCTTCGCTTTCCTCCAATATTATTGACTTCGGAACTCTGGGTCCGACTAATCCCATTATCCGCACCATCGACTTAAGCACAAACAGTCAGGGAGTCATTGGCTATTCCGTAATTGCCTTTGAAGATCAGCCCTTGACAGCGACCTCTTCAAATGACAAGACCATTATTCCCGATACGACCTGCGACTTTGGCGACTGCAGCACTGAGAATTCAACCCGATGGACCAATGCACTGACCTACGGCTTTGGTTACCGCTGCGACAATATCATCGGAAATGCTTGCGACGGCTCTTTTGTTCAGCCTAATTTCTACAAGCACTTTCCCGATTTAGCTAGCAACGACGATCCTCAATCGGTCATTTCAGGACTGGGATCCGATAATCAGCAGGCCCGCCTATCCTACAAGGTAAATATTTCAGGAAGTCAAGCTCAAGGCACTTACAGCAATACCGTTACCTATATTGCCGTGCCTAACTTTTAGTATTATGTATCAAGTATTAAGTATTAAGTGTTTACAAAAAGCAAAGTTATTGTTCTTTATTATACTTTATACTTTATACTTTATATTCAATACAGGTCGCGCGCATGCGCAGGAACTTTCCTTGAGCATCAATCCGCCCATAACCGTAATCACCGCCATTCCTCCAACCAATGCGACCAGCCAGATAACTATTCAAAACAACGGCTACTCACAGGTTACGCTTCAAATTCAGCTCAAGCCCTTTAAGGCCAAGGGAGAAAATGGTGAGCTCGAATATTCCAATGAGGCCCTGCCAATCTTAAAAAACATTCAAATTCTAGATGATGATGTACCCGTCGAAAATATAACACTTGACCCCAAACAAGATAAAAATCTGAGCCTAAAGATAGACGTTCCGCAAGATACAACCATATCAGACTACTATTTTTCGATCATATTTGTTTCTACAAATTCCCCTCCGGAAGGATCAAATTTTTCAATAAATCAGCTTGGAATTGCCACCAACGTTCTACTGTCTGTCGGGCAAAAAGAAATTCCCAAAGCTGTTTTGGAAGAATTTTCAACCAAAATATTTACCGAAGAAGGTCCGGTTCCCTTTACGGTCAGAGTCAAGAACGAAGGCAGTCACTTAATTCAGCCTAAGGGCGAAATTATTATCAAGAATATGTTCGGACAGAATGTCGGAAAACTCTACTTGGCAAATGTAAATATTCTGACAGACTCAATCCGCGCAATCCCCAACGAATGGAAAGAGAGTTTCCTGTTGGGGCTTTACTCCGCGACTTTAAATATTTCTCTGTCTGACCAAGGTCCTGTTTTTACCAGAATCATCCACTTCTTTGCTTTTCCTTTTCAACTCTTAATCATAATTGTAATTATTGTAATTATTGCAATTGTTTTCAGAAGTAGAATTAAGTTGTACACGAACAAAGATCGAATATAGGTATAAACGCAACCATAATCTTTCACCTATCAAATTCACTTCAGCCTCACTCGCTATCCCCTTAAGTCATAAAAAGACAAATTAAGTTGCTTCAATAGGAAATTGGAATTGATGTCACAATTTTCTCAAATTTTAAGAAGAAAAATAAACTTAAGCAATTGGCTAAATTGGCAGATTGCTTTAAGGCTAAAAGTGAAATACAAAGCTAAAATTTTTGACTTGCTAATTACGTTTGTTAAGTATTTGCAGCCCAAAACAGAATTATTCTTCATCTATCACTACTCGTTAGCCTCTGCTAATTCTTACCTTATAATGTTAAGACAAATATTAAAAATTAAGGAAAAATTGGCTAAAAATTAAACAATTAGAAGGTAAAGATTGACATATTCTGATATATTTTAAATTTAGGACTCATGACTGGGATACGAATATTTCTCGAATAAATATACTCTAATCAGTTACTGATAGTTTTCACTGTGTTTTCACAGCAGTATTTCTAAACATCGTATCATTCAAACAATATCTTAATGTATCAATCATTTATTAATTTGCACTATTGACAAATTCTTCGCAATTACTTATTCTAATTGTATGTTCAATTAATTAAATAATCCGTATAATCTGTATAATTTCGTATTCAAATGAGCTTATTGCAACAATTCATCAACTTCCTCTTAAATCAAAAACCAGGGCGGTCTTTGCTGACTGTGAAAAATTACAAGGCGGATGTAAAACAGTTTATTGACTGGTTTGAAAAGAAATTTAATTTGTCTTTCGATCCGTCAAAAGTTACCCTGCAGGTTTTCCAAGAGTATAAAAATGCAAGCAATCTTTCCGAGAGTTCTCTGAAAAGACACACATCCTCTTTACACAGTTTTTTTAACTTTCTAAAAAATAGTGCAGTCATATCTCAAGACCCGCTCGAGAAAGAGACTGTGCCCGCTGAAACCCTAGTAAGGGAGGATCCATGGATGTTCAAGAACTTCAAAAACTTTCTTTACGAATATAAGAAATCCAATCTTACCATAAAGAACTACATCGGCGACATCAAAAGCTTTTTTCTCTGGCTTGAGGAAGTAACTTTGGCAAAAGATAGCTTTAATGTGGCGGATAGAAATTTGTTGAACAAAATCAATTCCTCCACCGTAGAACAATATAAGCAAAGATTAATCACAGCTAAATTCTCTCCTCTGACCATCAACCGGAAACTTTCTTCTTTGAGAAATTACATCAATTGGGCCAAAAGTCAGAGATTGATTTCTGCAAGTCAGGCCGAAGCTGTTTCGGTATCTCAACCTGAACAAGCTGAAGGTGACTATATTAATTATTCCTCTTTTCCGCCTGTCCGGCTCACGGAAAAAAGCCTGCGAGGAATAAATTTAATTCTTGACACGCTTTTCATCCTTCCTCTCATTAAAGGCCTACAAAATACGCAATATTTGCTCTGGAAGGTCACCGGAAAAAGAATTTTTAAGAAGAACGTCATCTTGAAATCGTCTCGGATAATTCAGCCTGATGAAATATCCAACATCAGAAAAGAATTTTACGCTCCGCTAAGCATCTCTACTCACTATCTGCCTGCGCACAAAAAAATTTGGCACTTCATCCGCTATGCGCGACCAAATTGGTATAGAAAGTATCATTCTTATACATTTACCCACTATCTCCACTTTGCGGTGCTGACGATTCTGTGCTGCGCGGTTGGCTTGGGAATATACAACTATCTTTTTCTTGCCGGCACGCAAAAAGAAAACAACGTCTTGGGAAGCTTTATCGCCCCTGCGCCCCGAGTTTTGTCTTTTCAGGGCAGACTAACGGATTCATCCGAGACTCCGATAACCCAAGAAGCCAACGTGCTTTTTTCTCTTTACGATGATGAAAACGCCTCTTCCGAAGCCAGCCTCTGGCAGGAAAATGATACCATCAAACCTGATTCAAACGGAAGTTTTTTGATACTTTTGGGTAAAAAAACTTCTCTTCCAGATGGCATTTTTAGCCAAAATTCAAGGCTGTTTTTGGGTATTACGGTCGGAGACGGGCCTGAACTTTTACCCCGTCAGGAAATACCTACTGTTTCCCTGGCAAGTAATGCACAAACACTGCAGGGATTTGGCTTGATCAATAATGCTGCCAAGCCAAGCAATGCTATTTTGGCCTTGGATTCTTCGGGTAATTTGAGCATTGCCGGAGAAAAAGCGCATATCTTTCAGGTCATCGGCGGAAATTTTGTGCTTTCCGGCAAGGTTTTGTCCCTCACTACCGCTTTGGGAAGCAATAGCGACGTGCAAATTATGCCTGACGGGATGGGAAAAATTGATCTCACCAGACCCATACAGAATAGCACAAACAATAACAACCTCACGTCTATGCTCGGATCGGTAGAAGTCGATGATACCCTCGCAGTGCTGGCAACCAGCAGCGCGCAATCGGCCTTCTATATCAACCAAACCTCCACTGGGCCGCTCATTAGCGCCAATACCAACGAAACTGCCAAATTTATCCTAGAGAATGACGGAACGGGAATGTTCGCCGGCAACCTTGGCATAAACGGCGGAAACCTGACCAGCGCGGACACAAACTTCAATCTTCTAAATTCAAACGTTACAAATCTAAATATCGGAGGCCAGGCGACAGCAATTAATTTGGGCATTTTGGGCGGAAATATGACCATAAAATCCAACTTGATTCTCCCTGCATTATCATCAAATGGTGGCATTCTGTATGCAAATGGGTCAGGACAGATTTTTCAGACTTCATCCGGTTCGGGCTCTGACTGTCTGACCGGCGGAAACAATCCTTCCTTCACTTCCTGCTCTAAAATTTTAAATAAGGCCGGCACTGTCGGTATCGGCACAGATACTCCACTATTTAAGCTGGACGTTCAGGACTTGCAGGATGCCACGGCTGCCGCGCAAATCTATAACACCAGCGCTGCTTCAACCGCGGCCGGATTAATCATAAAGCTGGGCAACCTTTCGTCTACTGCGGTTGCTACATCAAGTCATTTCTTGAGTTTTGAAACAGCTGGAATCGGCATTGTCGGATCAGTCCGGGGAATTGGCACCGGAAAGGGAGTAACTTATGCTACCGAGGGTATCGCCGATTTCGCCGAATATCTTAAAAAGGACCAAAACCAAGCGATCCCGTTTGGGTCGGTTGTCTGTCTTAACAGCGCCGGATTAACCGTTGCCTGTGACGACAACAATAATAAGATTATCGGAGTTGCTTCCGAACACCCTGCTTTTCTGGGAGGAGAAAATCTCGGAGATAACTCCATTGCGGTTGGTTTGACCGGACAAATTGAGACACTGGTTGCCGGCCAAAACGGAACAATCAAAGCAGGAGACATGCTGACAGCTTCCAATATTCCGGGAGTTGCGGTAAAAGCAACTGCGACGGGACAAGTTATCGGAAAAGCTCTGGAAGACCTAAGCATTGACGAAACAAAAGTTGTTGGCTATTATAGCCCCGACAATAAAGAATATCGGGACAAAACTAATTTTCCGGATATTCCGCTGAAAGCAAATGTCGTCCGCATTTTTAGAATACCTGCTTTAATTAACATTTCCTGGTATGATCCGAGCGCTTACTTGGCTCAAAATGGCCAGTTGGTCATCCAAAAAGACAATTTCGATAATTATTTTATTGCCGGTCCGTTTAACAACGATGCATTAGATAATATCTCAGGATTTTTTCAAGTTATAGCAGCGAATATTCAGGCCGGATTAGTTCATGCTTCCGAAATAATCACCGACACTTTGGTTGCCAAGTCTGAAATTACCTCTCCGGTCGTGAATGCCGGTCAGCTGGCAGCAAATATCATTTCACCCTTGTCCTCTCCGGATTTGATCGTAAAATTGGCTACGCGATCAGGCTCTTTGGTGGTAGAAAACGCCAGCGGATCCGCGGTTGCCAAAATTGATGATCAGGGAAACGCCTCTTTTTCAGGCGTTTTGAGTAGTTCATCATTGCAAACAAATGACGCCAGCATTAGCGGCACTTTGCGTGCCGGAAATATTCTCGCCGATTCTATCGACGGTCTTGAAGCAAAGGTCTCTTCAATTGCAGCCGATACTATACTTAATACCAAATACTTAATCCACAATACTGATTTTGCCGATCTCGCTTCCTATTCTGCCCAGCTTTCCAACATCCCCGATCTCACTGCCGATCGGGCCCAATTTAATCAGGGACTGATGGTATTTGGTCCGACCAGCTTGTCTGACCTTACGCTTACGGGCAGACTTTCGGTCGGTTCAACGATGTTTGTGACCCAAAATTCGATTGAGACTTTGGGCGCAGATTTGTCACTGCAGAGCCTTCGACAAGGAGGATTAGCAATTATGGGCGGACTAATTAATATTGACACGCAGGGCAATATCAAAGTCCAAGGCGACTTGTCTGTGACGGGAAAAATTGCTGTCAATAATCAAAGCGGGGTAAACGTTTTGTCCGTAAATCAAACCGGCGACCTAGTTGCTTCCGGATCAGGAACTTTTACCAAACTCAATTTGAGCCTTATTCAACCTGCCTTAGCTGTTTCCGCAACAGAAATAATCGCCAGCTCTTCCGCAGGAATTGCTAACATTGCCCCCTACCAAGTGGAAGTGACGATCAAAAACGATCTGGTTACGGACAAATCGGTAATCTACATTACTCCTGTGGGTACGCCCAGCGCCCAAACTCCGTTCCTGATGCGCCAAATTCCCCAGGAATTTACTGTGGGAGTTCAATCACCCACCGACCATTCTCTTGATTTCAATTGGCTGATTATTAACTAAAAATTACGCTGATTTCCCCTTGACATTGCCTTAATTCCTTGCTAATGTAAACTGGTGGAAGATAAAAACGAATTGAATTTATATATTCAGAATATCTCCTTGTTTTTTTTGGGAATTTTACTCATGGCCTTTCCGGTTGTCTTTACAACCATTACGACCGACCCGTTTGTTTTGCCCAAACAAATCATGCTGGGAATAGTTGTAATCGTCCTTTTGGTTCTACAAGTCATAAAAATGTTCGCGGAAAAATCCGTGAAACTCCGAAGAACCTCCTTTGATATTCCCATTGTTCTGCTTGGACTTTTCGCTTTTCTCTCGGCTCTGCTGGCGGTAAACAGAGCAGATGCATTAATAGCGTTTGTTCCTTATCTCTTTGCCATCTTGAGCTTCTTCCTGATTGTTAATATCACCAAAGACAAAAACTCACTTCTCTTCCTGATGTCCTCCCTTGTTATCGGCGGTGTGCTTTTGTCTGTTTTCGCAATTTTATCTTTTTTCAAGATCTACATCTTGCCGTTACAGGGAACTAACGTTCGAACGTTTACTCCGCTTGGATCATTGGTGGAGCAAGGAGCTTATCTAGTACTTGTGTTCTCTATTTCCTTTTATTATGCTTACAGACTGCTCAAGTCCAAAGCAAAACAAACAGGCAATCCGGTTGAAAGCGCAGCTAAATCCAATCTTTCCGGAGAAGAACTGACGAAAGTGATTAGTTTTTCAATCGCTTCTCTTATTATTTTAATGGGTATAGCTGTAACAGCCTACGCTCTTTTTAGGCTCAATAAACCCGCGCTTCTTCCCGCGGAAACAGGATTTCAAACTGCCTTCTCGGAAATTTCTTTGGACTTAGGACGTATAAAGCGGGGATTTCTTTTGGGTTCAGGTTTCGGAACATATGTGGTTGATTTTTCCAGATACAAACAACTCTCGTTTAACCAAAATCAGGATTTGTGGAATTTAATTTTCTCCCAATCTTCAAGCTTTGCCTTTGAACTTTTGGCCACAACCGGAGTGTTGGGTCTGTGCGCTTTTATCTTTTTATTAATAAGAGCTTTAAGGGAATTGTGCGTCAGTCCTCAAAACAAAATGCTTTTGTCCGTTATCGCAATGTTTATAATTTCATTGCTACTGCCTTTCGGCTTTGCTACTCAAACTTTATTCTTCGTAATTTTGGGATTATTTGCTGCAAACCAAGGCTTAATCAGCAAAGCCGGAAACAGATTTTTTGACATTGAGATTCAGCTCGCAACCTTCAAAAAAGGGCTTATTTCTATAGAAGCCCCGCATTCAAGAAATGAAAAAGGCCTGATTTTGCCATCGATTATCGGCTTACTTTTGCTGGCGCTGGTAGGAGTTATCGGATATTACGGCACTCTTTATGTCATTTCGGATTTAACTTTCCAAAAATCTTTTGTCGCGGCAGCCCGAAACAATGGATCCTTGACTTATCAAGATCAAGCGCAGGCAATCTCAACTTTCCAATTTAGAGATGGTTTTTACAGAGAATTTTCCCAAACAAATCTCGCTTTAGCCTATACGCTGGCGGCTCAACAACCAACAGGTACCGCTCCGGATAAAACTATCCAGCAAAATATAATTACGCTTATCCAGCAATCTATTGATGCCGCGCGGACTGCCGTAACCATCGCTCCTCAAACTTACTTTAACTGGAAAAATTTGTCTTCTGTTTATGCCAAGCTTGTCGGGTTTGGTCAGAATGCGGAAAGTTTTGCCATCGTAACTGCGCAGCAAAGCATCAATCTTGATCCCAATAATCCGCAGGAATATATTGATCTAGGAAGTGTTTATTATCAGCTGGGGCAGTGGGACAATGCCCAGACTCAATTCCAAATTGCCATAAATCTCAAACCTGATTATGCCAGTTCATATTATAATTTAGGCCATACTTTGGAGCAAAAAGGAGATTTACAAAATGCCTTAATGCAATATCAGGCAGTTAGAAGCCTGGTTGTTAATGACAAAGTCAAGCTGGATCAAATTGATAATGAAATTGCTACTCTAAAAAATAAGATCCAAACAGGACAAACAACCACCAATACGGCCGTAAATACGCCTGAAGCGCAATTGCCGGCACAAAATCCACCAGTAAAAATTCAGGCGCCGCCGCCCACCGCCACCGAATCAGCCAAGTAAGTCTCCCCCTGCCGTGCCGAACTTGTTTCGGCATCCCGTCTAATCGTAAGGAAACTTATCTGCGGATAGGAGATCCTGAAATAAATTCAGGATGACACGGAAGAAAGAAGCAAATACCAAAAGTATCACAAAAGATAAAATATCCGCGTGATACTTTCGATACATTTATCCCCTACGGGGACAAATCACAATCTTATGCAGATTGTCTTTGTTTTCTAAAACAATCCTTACAAAGGACTGGTCTATTTCCTTTCGGTTCGAAAGGTACTGTATCTGACTTGCCGCAAGTTGCGCAAGTTATAGGGAAAGATTGTCCAGAAGACATTCCTCCTCTATCGCCATCCATACGAGCCTTTTTCAAAGCTCTGCATGCTGGGCATCTAACAGGAGCGTTTTGAAAACCTTTGCTCTGATAGAATTCTTGTTCTGAAGCCGTCC